>OMLO01004769.1_pt1 | contig 11349 bp, 4 predicted proteins | sample 1674811 | NCBI WGS metagenome assembly OMLO01 (sample SAMN06265003, study PRJEB25207) | coral metagenome | isolation source: Coral host | place: Mexico:La Bocana,Puerto Morelos, Mexico | collected 2008-11-13 | reverse complement strand
TCCTTTGGAAAGATCTATCCTCGCTTTGTCAGTTGCTTATCTGAAAAGTTGACTGACATGCAAATTGATGACGTCACGAGAGGTTCAATGAGCACTACTCCAAATGTCAACAAATGCCGACTTTGAATACTAGTAAAAAAAAATTCAAATAACTAAATGAGATAAAATCCTTTGAATACTCTCAAAATGTAATGAACGACAAAGGAAAATTAAAGAATTCCAAAATTTTACGTTTGCTGTGAGTTTATCTGAATGGAAATCAGACACCGAATCCTATTTTTTTCACACCATTTTGACGATAAACGAATACAGCACTGTAAAATTGCAATAAAAACTTTCGCTGGCTAAAAAGTTTTAAAATGAAAAAAATTAAAACACAAAAAGAGCCTTGTCGATGAAACTAGAATTATCAAAGTCTAAGAGATGGTCGAATGAACATGCATTGTTTTTTTCGCCTACACAACACCATTCACAATCGGTACAAGGTATTTTATAAATCACGTTCGATTGGTGTTCGATATGTGGTCTGAATTTGGGGAAGGAAATTGAAACTTGAATGTCGTGCCTTCAAAGAATTCTTGTTAGTGGTTGCGTGACACCATCAATGAAGAAAATGACAACAAGACTGGTGTTATGCAGGCGAAACTGACTGGTATTTTCAGTTTAAACTCGTAAGAGAGAAAATATCTGAAATGTCAAAACATGTGCCAATAGATCAAACTTTGCGAAAAATGCCTGGTCATTCGAACCTCACATAGACTTTGATACTTCTAGTGTGATATTCATTTTTAAACTTTTTAGCCAGCGAACGTTTTTATTGTAATTTTACTATTTTTCATCCTGGCTGTACTTCTATATTTAAGAGTACAGCACTCTTAATTCTCGATATTGACACTGGCAACCGGTAGGTGTCACCGGCACCCAGATGTTTTAGATCACGTCGTATTGTTTTTGGTATGGATGAATTAACGAAATGAATCTCAATTTTAGAAGATCTTTTATTTTGCTCCTACTTTTTTAATTATTTTTAGTAGACACTGTGTTGATTAATAGCTTTCATCTGAGGCAGTCTCAAAACGTAACTTTAACTTTGCAAGTAATTGAAATGCTTTTAAAAATAAGTAGTAAAGGTTATTTTCGTAGAATGCACCAGACGTATTGTACAAAGAAACCACGGTAGTTTCCGGAAGCCATAATTACATAGATTCTACAAATTAAATGTTGCGCACTAACGCGAATCTATTGTTTTAAAGTGCTTTCATTTCTGCCTTAGTTATTATTACAGAGTACTGATATATCACTGAGTTAACTTCTGATTAAAGGTAGAAATGCAAAAAGGAGAAAACTATACAGCTCCCCTCATGCCTAAGCCGATGATGAGAAATAATCAGACAAACTGCGATTTGGAAACTTCTTAATATATTATGTAGTATTTTTTTGGTGTTGCTAATGTTGTTAGCAAAAGTAGAGAGTGGAAATATTAGCTAAAAGCTTTTATTTCCTTCGGCTTAGCGTAGTAAAAGACAAATTATTATGAATTCTAAAAGTATAGAATGTTTTTATTAACAGCCTCTTATGTCAGGTGGGTTCAGAACTTAACTAAAGCTTTACAATAAATGGAAAAACGCAATTTCGGTTTACTTTTCAAAGCGATCACCTTGTAAGGACCTCTTTATTGTCCTTCGAACGAAGGGACTTAACAGAGTCGATAGTTTAAATGTACAACGCAGTCAAATATATTCTACTACAAACAATATATGAAAACATTGAATTCTTTAAAGATCCCACTGATAGAATACAAGTAAAAAAATATAGATTAATGAAAGGGTAAAATGTCTGGAATCTTTCCAAAAACTGCTAATATAGAAGACAAAGGCGCCAGACACACAAAATCCTCAGTTTTACACCATTTTGACTAAAAACGAGTACAGCACTCCCAGATTTCGACATTTAAATATGTAGCTCTGGCTACGTATGTGGCAGTAGCACGCAGACGTTTTGAGTGTGTTGTGACCTCTTGAGGTGTGGTTTCGTCGTTTAAGATCATTTTGTTGTGGTTCCAATCCTAATGCATCAGCAGTTTTTTATGAGAAGGTGCCCAAACCCGCTTGTACATTGTGTATACTGGTGTGCAACGTTTATGAGCGTGCTAATTTGCATGCTAACTACACACGTTATTCCTAGACAATTCGTTTTATTGTGTTATTGTACCGCAAGCTTCAACTGAAACACTTTTCCCTCGAATCTTGCATCTTACTTTTATTGCCCACTGTTGCGATTCGTCTCCTTCCGTTGATAGCATGATCATTCGACCTACATCACTCGGACAGTAACATTTAGAACGGGCGAAACGCCGTGAAATATAATTTTTATGCTAATAGCAAAAGTCTTGGTGCGCTTTCTGGATGTATTTTACCAACCGGCATTGAAACGTGGAGAGAGAGGAACAAAACAGAAATTTCTAACGAACCTCGACTTCCACATCATGGGTAACCACTGTACGAAAATAGCAGAAGCGTTAGATCGTTTACCATGTATCTATGGCAGGCATTGGAACGCGCTGAGAGCTGTGTAAAACTATTAATGAGTATTGGCAAGTCCTCAGTATGTTTGCACCATTGTAATAAAATTTTACTCGCTACTAGCGAGAAAAGTGTAGCCACTAACTACAATTTACTAACATCTAGACCAATAAAAATACACTTGGAAAGAAAGGACTTTTCTTCTTGACATTTCCATTTATACGTAGGAGACTGTAGAAGACTGTCCCTTATTGCTTAGATTACCAGTTTCTTCCCCTTGAGTTCATACGAACCTTTTGGGCTACGTCAACAGCAAGCCGGATACTGTTTTAAAAACGCGGCTTTATTTCTACGGAGCTTTTCGTAAACGCTCTCCAAACCGGGAGAAATTGAAAATGCCGGCTTTGCGTTTCAGTGTGGACGGAAAACGTTTTGAAAACTAAGCTTTTGGAAAACGATAATCACGTGGTTTCCCTGTCCGAGTTTTCATTAAACACAAATATCCAGTGGCTGGTGATTAATGCTTTTTTCAATTTTTTAGGCCTAACGTGGCAGAAAATATTTGATGGGTTTTCAAAGTGCAAATTCCGCTTTTAAATATCTCCCGCTTAGCGTGCACGCGTTCTGATCCATTAGTCTTTTTGTTTACATAACTTAAAAGCTGGCATTATTTACACTTTCTATATTTTTCTCACCCTTAAATTCTGTAGCCTCACTTTTCTATTCTTCTTTTTGATCACCATGAAAAAAATATTGTAGATGCCTGCGTAAAAAAAAACAAATCTAATATGAGATACAACTTTTAATCATATTCTTTTCTTTTTACTTTAACAGTGCCATTCAAGCTGCCATGTTCAGTAACGTTAATCCGAAACCATATTTCGTTAAGAGGAAAAGAACTAGTTTCTGCATGCACAAAAAGTTGGATTTGATTCGAAGTGTCAGCCTGTGCGAAAACTATTAAAGTTGCAAACAAACGAGAATCCATGAATGAAAAACTTGGACACAAATGGGCCTCGGTTGAGTCACATGGTCCAGCGCGTGAAATCAAGCGCCACTCAGATAATCAGAGGCTTGTTCTCGAAGGTCCCGAAAAGTTTTCACGTCCGAAAAGCCATAGCAAAAATCTCACACCCTATGATTACAGAGCCGTTTTATTCACATGTTGTTAATATGAACCGGCGGAGATTACCTTCATACAAGAAGTTCTAGGCGCATACATCTCAGATTAACTGAAAATGGCTTTGCGCGCCCAAAAAGTTACCCGGACTTTCGAGAAACGTGGCAATGAGAGTGAAGTTCAATAAACCAAGAATGTAAACACGGCTTAGTACGCGCTACAGAGGCAAGAGAGACCGAAATTACTTAGAGGAATTAGCTGTAAGGAGAATAACAAATATGTACCAACGAGATGATGACAGAATAAAGGATCTTTCTCGAAGCTGATGACAGAGAACGTAATAAGACAGCTCATACATGTCAGTGATGTTAAGAAGATGCCTTATAAATCACATGCGTATAACGAGGACAGCTATTTCCACCCAAAGGACCACTAAAGGACTCAAAAAAGTAACGAAAATAGAAATATAACAGTGCCAAAAAATTCAATCACGTATCAAACGTTTCGGGCCTAGCCCTTCCTCAGTATTAATTCACTCACCCAAAGAGAAACGCCGCGTCCAGGACCTTGGCAAAGCTAAACGTACATGCAAGCATTAGACGTTCATGATGCATCTGCTTGTCACATTCCAGGTTACCATGACAACAAGACAAAAAGGTTCATGTTGTGTGGGGAGCCAGCTTTGATATTTAAATGTCAAAGAAAGCAAAGAAGCCAGAGATTCAGTTTTCGCTTTGTTTTAATGAATGTCAGAACTTTTACTTGATAGGAGTTTATATAAGAGATAAATGCACCCTGTCCAAGCAATAAAAACTTAATGAATGGCGAAACGAGGACGAAAACGAACGCCCAAACATACTGCGCAACAGAACAAAAACATCGTCGAAATGCTGGCAGATGCTTACCGCCCAAACAAAAAGGGAGTTTAAGGCAACGTCGATTAAAAATGACTCTGTCCTAAATATACGAAACTAAGCTTGTTCTCCCTTACTCGCTTGCCTCAACGTTCCTTTCTATGGTAAGAATTTCCTATAAATCAGTGTGAAAAGGCATGGGAGGCTCAGGTGTAATAAAATAAAGCACTGGAAAAAAACAGTAAATAAACGACTCTTCTGAAGCCATTGTTACTGATATCTTCCTATTTTGCGTTCATTTTAATAACACTTAACCTGTCATTTTCCGTGTCTTATTTGTTCGGAAGGGCTCGATAATATCAAGTTTTTTGTTTTTAATGTCGAAATTCCGCTTTTACTTATCTGAAAGGTAGCTGAGATCCTGTGTTGATCTGGTGTTGAGCTGGGTGCATTCGCTTAGTATTATGCGGTCAAGCACTAAACATCTTGCAGCAGCTTGCAGTTTGTGTATCGTTGACTATAACCACTAAGTTAACGGATATGGTAGTAATTTACATATTGACTATCTGGTACATGAGTTAACTAATTGATAGAAATATTGGCACAGTAAAACAGATTAATATCTAACCTCGAACTCGCAAAAAATTGCAGAAAAGGAAACATTTTCGTGTATCATCAAACTTCCTTCTCACGCTCGCTTTGGATCTTGTATCTACGTCGAGTAATATTATAATTAAACAGCTGTTGTCGACGACAGTTGATAGTTTGATCATTGTCTTTTCCCATTCGCCTTCATATTCATCTCGGTTTTAATAGCCAGCTCTTTTGATTTAATAGGTTGACAGTTAGCGTTTTTAAAAAAATTTCGATGTTTAGTCTCACCTTTTTTTGAGTCTTTTTTTTCTCCTTTTCAAATTCACAAGTCGTGAATAGAAATTGGCCACGCTCGACTTGTTTAGCTCATTAGCATATTTGTCATGCGCAGTTTGTTCTGTTAAAAAAGGAATTTCTTCGTGGTTATTGAACCATGATTAACTATGATTGAGCTGTCACATTTTCTTTCGTGCAAGTTTGTTGTGTAGGGTCTCAAAGAACAGTTTAACAAATACAGTCTTAGAAGAACAAGGCTTGTCTAGAAATTGCAGATTTGTGTGATGAACATAATAAACCTAAGAGTTGCACAATGGCTATAGTTAGCGAGAGTTAATAAGGCATTATTGATTCGTTATAATTTTGACAGCGCGAAAGCTGCAATCAGTATTAAGAATTTTTTATGTTATTTGGTCAAGGATGAAACAACTCATTCATATCGAGGTCTCTTTTTTATAATAGAAACACTACAGTTTAGTAGCTGAAAGATCCTGGTCACTCACCAGGAATATGCACAAGGTATTGCTTCGATTCAACACCGGGTGCCGTATTAAACGGCGGATCTACTTATTGCAAACATTAGTAGAAAAACCACAAGATATAGCGGAAATTTACTTGGTGACGACAAAAATAATGAATAGAGACTCTTGCTTAAATACGGAACTTAAATAAACGAAGAGTCCACCGCGGGCCAAGGGAAACACGAAAACATCTGCCAGGAATCACGTTAAATAAACCGCTAGTTAGTATGTCAACTGCGATTTTTATCTATTACCATAATACTGTCTCATGTTAAGTTCTGAACCTTATTTTATAGTATACATGTATATAATATGGTTATATCATTTATGTTTTTAGTTGTCATAGCCATCTATTGCGTGCTTTTCTTTTTTTTAATATTTTTATATTCTTATGTGATAATAACTTCATAGACTTCCTTAATAGTGTGTTTTTTTTCTTTTCTTTCTATTTATGTGTGAATCTGTTTTCTTGCCGACTCTGTAATTTATTTTCATTTAATGCTAATGTAAACTGGCTGCCTGGCTCCACTAGCCCCTATGGTTATTCCAGGCAGCCAGTACTCTTACTTCATTTCATTTTCCTCTTTGTTATAATTTTTTCATATAAGTGCAAGAGTACATTTAGGAGGTTCTTGTTACTGATTGAAAGAAGTAATGGCAAAGGTCTACATCCGAGCCCAGTGGCCCATCAGGCCGTCGCTTTTCTCCGGTTTCTGTGTAGCAGAGAGCGATTGGTACTATTTCCACTCCCTCTGGATGGGATGAAGAGGCATGTTGGCCTCATGTTTACTACGCTGGACTCCGGATCGAACGATTAGGGTTCGAGTTCTCGCCGGGAACACGGTGCGGTATTCTTAAGCAAGACACTATTTTTTCGGCAGGCTTTCACTCTCACACTGTTGTATGCAACCCTCGTTAACACGCCGAATTTGATTGTATATGTATTTTGCTTCCACCAGTAACTGTGAAAGACCGTTTATTACATTATCTCTTTATCAATGAGAGTACACCTTCTAATTTGTCCTAGTATATTTATGGTAGTTACAACTAAACTCTTAAATCCTGGAAGGTGCTGGCAAATAAATATCATACAGCTTGCTTGTTATTGGACAGGATGAATTATTGCTGCCACGCTATAACCTTATTTTATTAGCTGTGTTTTCTCTTTCAGATGGTTTTTTTTACAAGCCTACTCTAAGCTCCAGGTTTAGTGTGGTGCGCAGAATCCAGCCGGGTTTAAGAGAGTTCTTTGTCCTCCTTTGTGAATCGATTCATTATGCGTCCTTTCACTCCTCGTTTGCATTGTGGTCCGGGGCAGGCTACCGAGGGCACTTGTCTATGAAACTTGTTTCTCTGTTGCTTGTTTCTCTTTTGAAGCTGCGGGTAAAAACGAAAATCCCGTAAATCCACGAATTAGCGCCCTGGGCGCGATTTCAAATTTAGCAGAAGACGGGGGCCACTTAATCATGCGGGGGGGGGGGGGGGGGGGGTATTTAATTTTCCCAAATCGCGGCTTAACGTATACATCATCTACGCGTGAACAACAACATAAGCTGTTCATCGACATAAAAAGCTGATCCTAAAGTGTAAATCTCTGCACCGTTAGTACGTGTTCACAAACTGAAACAAGAAAATTGTATGATGCAACTGAAAAGAAAAGAAACATGTTTCCTGTATTGGAGGAATGTATATTATTGAAGGTATAGAAAAGGCTCCACGAGAGTAATAACACACGACGAAAACTACTCATCCTTCATTGTCTAATTACTATTCCACAAACTGGGGTGTCCAGGATTTACAGTAGTCGTTTCTGTTTAGTATATCAAGATCGTTTTGTAGGCTTTGGTAGCATTCTTAACAATCAGAAATTTTACATCACATCATTAAATTTGAACCTTGTTCATTGTAACTGTGTTACTAAGAAACGTTAACAGAAAGCTGCAGGACTGTTTTTGCCTTATCTGCAAAATCGTAGTACTATGCTAAAACTAGTCAGTTATAGCCCTCTCTATGTCACGCAACGCTAGAGCGTAGCGTTGCGTGACTGAGAGAGGGTCAGAACTGGAATATGCTAAAACAAGATTCTGAGAATATTTAGAATGTACTAACGGAAAAACCTTGTAGAATCTTTGATTTAATGGCTTAACTCTTGTCACCTAGACAAAGGATTCTTCTTTAATAACAGAATGGAATAAAAGATATGAGTTGTTTACGCTTCTGTGGGTTCCTCCTGTGGCGATTTAGTAAACATTAAAAACACTAATCCTTATAACAACTGAAACAAACTAGAAAGAATGTTTAATTAACGAAATGTTCCTTTTTGAATTTGAAAGGCCAGAATATTGCTTACAGCGTATGTCAGTTTTGCATTCTTCATTAATTCATTTACGTTTGATTTCCTTCGTCATAACAATTCGATGGATTTCAGTGTGTAGCACGACTACAAATTGACTATTGCAGGCTTGCAGCTGTTATTTACAAGAACATCAAACGAGGTGATTTGAGCAGAAAACTTACAACATTGTCTTCCTGTTGTTTTTCTTTTTCCTTAGGCTGTCCTAAGAGCTTGCTTAAACTAATACAGCTTGATCTGTTCTGATCACTTAAGTGAGCTTACAAACGTTTTAGGTATAATTACGGAATCTAATTCTGCGAGTGTCGACAGTTAAACTTACAAGCTGTTGTTACCTTTCCGAACATTGAAGCTAGCGCTAGTATTTGATCCTTCCAAAAACTATATTGCTATGATTGTTTACATGTTCACGAAAGAACAGGCATCAGATTAGTTCTTTACATCACGAAACGTTAAGGCGATATTGCGGTAAAGTAAACCGTCTGGTGTGGTTTTCACCACACCGTTATCGTTTTTCGAATAGCTGCACAACTATGAGCCGTTCCACACACAATCAAAAGATCTCTGCGTCGGGTTTAAGTCTGATAACTTTACCCTCGAGTTTGACTATTGTTTAGCTACGGGCAGTTGATTTTCAACTCCTGCTCTGAGCGAACTAAAGGGTAAACATGTTTGAGAATGACTTGTACCTTTCCATGCCTCCTTGCACCTATAGGGAACTGCAAAATTGCCATAGAGTCGGAAACTAAGAAAGCTGTTATTGAGAGGACGATAAGAACACACAACCAGAAAAGCTTCACCATGGCCACTTTAACTTCCCAAAATAGTATCTTGGTGATTAAAAAATGTTTTCAATGACAGTTGACCGATGTGTACATTGTCCAACTATTCAATTTACGAGATTAATATATCAACTCTCGTAATTAATTCAAAGTTCCTTTATTGGACGTCTTAGGAATTTTGCAATAGATCAAGGTCATACCCCTAAGGTAATGATAATCTTTATTCCCCTCATCCTTGGTGCTTAGTTGGTAAATAAAGCAAATACCTCTCCGGCATACCCGTCGCGCGGGTAAATTGTTCTTTCGGCAGGAGCCAGTGTTCTTTCGGCAGGAGTTCTGATGAAAAATATTTTTCATCAGGCTTTCTTATTTCTTTCGAATGTTGCTCTGTCGCCTTTTTTCCTCGCGCCGTTACTGCCAATCTCTCATACGATTCACTTGACAACACAGAACAAATAACTTATCCGCTTAAAACAAACCTTAGTTAATTTAAATTCCCCGGCACGTCATCTCTAGTGAAAATACTTATTTTATTAACGTGTAAATTCGAAATTGATAGAAAGCTCATGTTTTTTTGTGTGAGAAAATTGCGGCTCATGTTAGGCTTTTAAGGGAACGAGAGAACTAAAGTACATCACAGTAGAATTTTCAAGCTACGGCTAGGTTGCTATGGCAACAAAGTTCGGCGAGATAACTTTGCGTGGGCACCAAGAATGCCTTTATCGGTCGTTGAGGCCTATCCATGATCAAATTTGGCAAGGTCGGATAACAATGATTAAGGTGTGAAGGTATGAAACTTATTATTTATTTTAATACGCGCCCCGTCATGCGTGTTTCTGATTATTTCATTCTTCGTTTCTTTTTCTGATCAATTGAGATTTGTTAGCTTTAATATAAAAATCTGTTTGTTTTACTTGTTTGTCTTACTTTTACTTGTTTTTCATGAGCCGCTCGGTTGTTGAACACCTCATGCACAGTAGTAAAATATTCCTTTTCTGTTTTTTTTTTGTTATAGGTAGATAAGCCCTCGTTTTTTAGGGAAGCCAGTACAGCCAGTACCTTAATTATTACCTCAACTGATGCAATTACAAATAATAATATAATCCATCAAATATTTTCGTTCTCGCGCGATTGGTCTAAAAGTGTCACGTGTCTGAATATTCTCCAGCTCAAACTGGGGAATATCCAAGTGATATTCCCCAATTTTCTGTTCCTCAAAGCTCACAGTTTTCCTCGAGCTCTCGGAAAACTCGGTAAGCTTCGAGGAACAGATAATATTGGTTTAAACGCGTCACGTGACTGAATATACCCTAGCTAAAAATAAAAATGTCAAATGGAGACTATTGGTTATATGTTTTCGCTCCTGGGGCTATTGTTTATATAGTAACGGGATATCATTGTCGTTTTTATGGTACCATTTGTTGCATAGACCGGCGGCGTGACTCGAAATGTCAGGCAAATTCTTGCTTTTCCCACTTTAAAAGCGAACTAGAAAAGTTATCAACTTGATTTGTAACAAAAGCAGTGAGGCCAGTATGAAAAGAAGGCCACATCAAGCTTCCAGGTGACGTCGAAGACAGCATGATTGAAAATGTATCTAAAAATTGCTTTACGTGTTTAAAAAGAGTAAAATTGTTGAATATGAACTATGGATAAAACTATTTTTAAGGGAGCTGGCTGCTATTGTATCGTAGCCATTATCGTAGCCCTGTCGACGATTCTTTCCTCTGGGATTTTCTGAATCATCACATTATTACTCTGGATTATCAATGACTCTCTGCTTACATTCTCCTTTTGTTTACGATTCAGTTTCGTTCTGATAAAATTCATCGCGACATGATTAATGCCAAGTGGCACTTTCAAAGGTCCAAGAAATTCCACTTTCTTCCAAATATAAGAATATTTGTCAGTGTTTTGACGGACTGACGGACTGACTGGTCTTCGTTTCTGCAGTTTTTACGTTGTTCCCTGCGGTTTTTAGAACAAAAGAGAGACTACTCGTGGTCTACCCACCAAAGAGTCCTTGAGGTCCAAACTATTACCTATTTATGGTATCTATTTATTTATTTATTTCCCATACGCAGACCTATTTTTTCTTCTAACTTTGTATAATTGGGTAGTGTCTCATCGCATGATGACTCAAGTTCAGTGGTTAAGATGTCGGTTAATTGAAAATCCTTCGCTCCTGTTAGGGAAAAGAAAAAAATTGCCTTTATGTTGACTTTAAACTTGAGAAAGGGCCAACGGACGAAGCAAAGGAACCGGATCCTGGTGGATCTGATCAGCAAAATTTGAGATTCAAAAAACTGAAAAACAGAAAAACTGAC
>OMLO01004768.1_pt1 | contig 11350 bp, 8 predicted proteins | sample 1674811 | NCBI WGS metagenome assembly OMLO01 (sample SAMN06265003, study PRJEB25207) | coral metagenome | isolation source: Coral host | place: Mexico:La Bocana,Puerto Morelos, Mexico | collected 2008-11-13 | reverse complement strand
TTGCGAGGGAGACTTGTCAGGAAGAGCCCTCAAAGTTGCTTGGGACAGGAGATGAAAGCAGACATTCGCAGCGGTGCAAGATTTCTGAAGCCTTGAGCCTTACAGCGCGCTACTCGCAATGTTGAGAGCTTTCTCAAGCCTTAAGCCTTAAGCCTCAGGCCTACCTCATAAAGACCTATATCGCCTATATCCGGCAAAACATGCAGCAAAACCTCAATTCATGATGCATAAAGCAAATCATCCGGCCTCATTGTGCGATTAGCACATGTTGCACCGTGCTCAGTATATAGTCGCGGTGATGATCCATCATGAATTCAGTACGAAGCACTTTTTCTTTTGAGCATGAAATCCCAGGAGCAGACATTCTACTGCTCATATCTGCTCCAAACGCATCACATTTCGAGCCGGCCTTGTTCCAGTGACAGGTCCCCACTTCTTTGAACATAATTTCTTGAAAGCAGTCGGCAGGACACAGTTAGAGGGAAGCTGCAAGGTGTGTGTAGGCAAGACTGTTTTGAAAACGAATTGAAATCTGCACCCGTGTAAGGGGAAAGTTGGGAGCAGTGAAGCACCCTGGAAGATAACCCCTCCAGTGGCATGTTTGAAAGGACATTCATGTGAAAAATGTTTGTCAAATTATGTGCAGGATTTTGACCTGAAAATGCAAACACATTTTTAAGCATCTTGACTTTTTCTCAAATGAAATATCATTGTTACAGCATCATATGGGATTGGGTATGATTGTTGACCCGATCAATGCAAGAAAAGCAAAGGATGGGGCCTAGGAGCTAGAAGGCTAGCCACACACGCACACACACAAACACTTACACTTGTATCACAAACTGAATTGCTAAATGAGAGTCAGAAGTGTGGCCTCCGGCCAAAATTGCTATACGCCCGCATAAGTGAGGTACTTTCATGCGCCCAAAAAGCAGATATGTCACTTGATGTTTCCAAAAATTCCAACTTGTCCAGTGAGAAGTCCCACCAGCCTATGTTCCGACTGCAAAAAGGTCTGGAAGGCCCGAGCCACGTCAGCCCGGCATGGAATAAAAGGTCGCGTCGAAAGTCCCTGCTGAAAAACCCGATGTCCTTGAATGTAACAGGAGTTGACATTCCTGTCGACAAAATCCGGTGTGACCGGAGTAATCAGCAGCGATCAAAGGCGTAGCAAGGCTTCATGTTTCCTTGCATGCCGTCTCGTAGACATTTTTGACGAACATTACAGCTTCAGTGACTTTTTCTCGAAGATGTGCCGTGCTTTGCGAGGGAGACTTGTCAGGAAGAGCCCTCAAAGTTGCTTGGGACAGGAGATGAAAGCAGACATTCGCAGCGGTGCAAGATTTCTGAAGCCTTGAGCCTTACAGCGCGCTACTCGCAATGTTGAGAGCTTTCTCAAGCCTTAAGCCTTAAGCCTCAGGCCTACCTCATAAAGACCTATATCGCCTATATCCGGCAAAACATGCAGCAAAACCTCAATTCATGATGCATAAGCAAATCATCCGGCCTCATTTTGCGATTAGCAGATGTTGCACCGTGCTCAGTAGTCGCGGTGATGATCCATCATGAATTCAATACGAAGCACTTTTTCTTTTGAGCATGAAATCCCAGGAGCAGACATTCTACTACTCATATCTGCTCCAAATGCATCACATTCTGAGCCGGCCTTGTTCCAGTGACAGGTCCCCACTTGTTTGAACATAATTTCTTGAAAGCAGTCGGCAGGACACAGTTAGAGGGAAGCTGCAAGGTGTATGTAGGCAAGACTGTTTTGAAAACGAGTTGAAATCTGCAACCGTGTAAGGGGAAAGTTGGGAGCATTAAGCACCCTGGCGGATGACCCCTGCTTGTTCGTGTGAGAAATTCCCGCGTCTTCGAAGATAATTTATTGAAAGCAGTCTGCAGGACGCAACGACGGTAAATGCAAGGTGCACACGAGAAAGACTATGTAAATCGGAAAACAAGTTGAAAGCTGTACCCTTGCAGCCTTGCAAGCAAGAAGTCAGGAGATTGAAGCACTCTTGCAGATGACACCTATTGGAGCAGCTTTTGTTTGTTGCAAAGCATCTGACATTATCGCAGAAGATGCCCTTAGCGTTTCTACTCAGCCTTCCATTGGCGTTGTTGACAACAAGTGAGGTACTTTCATACGGAGCAGATATGAGCAGATATGTCACTTGATATGTCGGAGAAATGCCATGAAATGCCAACTTGTTCCAGTGAGAATTCCCAGCTTGCTGGAACAGAATGTCTTGAAAGCAGTCTGCATGACACAGACAACGGGAAGCTGCAAGGCGTATGCGGGAAAGACAAATTGGAAAACACATTGAAAGCTGTACCCTTTCAGGAGCACTTGAAGCACTCTTGCAGATGACTCTTATCGGAGCAGTTCGTTGCAAAGCATCTGACATTATCGCAGAAGGTGCCCTTAGCATTGCTAGTCAGTCTTCTATTGGCCTTGTTGACATCAAGTGAGGTACTTTCATACGGAGCAGATATAAGCAGATATGTCACTTGATATGTCGGAGAAATGCCATGAAATGCCAACTTGTTCCAGTGAGAATTCCCAACTTGTTCCAGTGAGAATTCCCAGCTTGTTGGAACAGAATGTCTTGAAAGCAGTCTGCAGGACACAGATATCGAGAGCTTTCTCAAGCCTTAAGCCTCAGGCCTACCTCATAAAGACCTATATCGCTCAAAGTATGTGTTTTTTCGCAGAAGATGCGTCTAGCGTTGCCAGTCAGCATTCCAGCGCCCTGTTTCTTCGATCAGCGGGCAGTGCATGACAAGAACTCAACGAGCTTTCTTCGGCCAGCTTTATTTGTTCCAAAGCATGTGACATTATCGCAGAAGATGCGTGAAGATGCGTTTAGCGTTGCCAGCCAACATTCCGTTGGCCTTGTTGACATCAAGTAAGATACTTCCATGTGCCCACAGAGCAGATATGTCGCTTGATATGTTTCAGAAATCCAAACTTGTTAGAGTGAGAAAGTCCTCCATTGTTCGAACATAATTTCTTGAAAGCAGTCTGCAGGACACAGATAGGAGCACTTTAAGCACTCTGACAGATGACCTTTACTCCAGGAGCATTTGTTTTGCTCCAAAACATGTGACATAATTATCGCGGAAGATGCCTCAGGCGCTGCTAGCCAGCTTTCCCTTCTGAAGCCTTGAGCCTCAAGCGAGCCCCTTTTCCGGCAAAAACATGCAGCAAAACCTGAAGTCATGATGCATAAGCGAATCATCCGGCCTCATTTTGCTGTTAGCACATGTTGCACTGTGCTCAGTAGTCACGGTGACGAATCCAATTCGAAGCACTGTTTCTTTTGGGCATGAAGTCCGGAGGTAGGGGGGTAGATAGGTGGGTAGGGGAGTAATTATGATATAATACGGTACATACTTAACGATTACACGAATTATGTAGCATAGATATATCAGTAGGTTCTAATGATAGTGCGCCAACATAACTCTTCACACGAGAAGAAAATCAACTTGACTCAGTTTGGTACCGCCCTACTGACACAACTCTCTGAGTCGTGCACCACTCGAGTTGAAAACTCCCCCCATGTACGAAGGAAGTAGGGAGCATTGAAGCACCCTGGCAGATGACCCCTGCAGCAGCATGTTTGAAAGGACATTCGTGTGAAGACTGGTTGTCAAATTGTGTGCTTGATTTGGACTTGAACATGCCTAAACATTTATCAAGCATCTTGAATTATTTTTTCTCGAAGGAAAGAAGCCGTGGCCTTCATTGCTACAGCGTCAAAGGGGATTGGGTGCTGTTGTTGTCGGTGGTTTTTCTTGCAGGAAAAAACAGGTTCTTCCCTGTAAGAAAGCAAATAGCACCATGGCAAGGTTTTCGAAATATCGAACCCAATCAATACAAAGAAGAGCAACAGATGGGGCTTAGGCGCTAGAAGGCTAGCCACATACACAAGTCACTTACACCAATCCACAAACTGAATTGCTAAGTCAGAGTCAGAACGGTGGCATCCGACCAAAAATTTCATAACTTAACGGAATTCCATTGCCTGTATTGATAAAGAAGTGAGGTACTTTCCTGCTCCCAGGAAGCAGATATGTCTGAAAAATCCAACTGGTTCCAGTGACAGTTCCTTGTTTGTTTGAACAGAATTTCTCGAAGGCAGCCGACAGGACACAGATAAGGAAACAAGCTGCAATTTGTTTGTAGGCAAGACTGTTTGGAAAAGGAGTTGAAAACGGCACCCGTGTCAGTAGGAAATGGGGAGCATTGAAGCAACCTGGCAGATGACCCCTAGGACTCCAGTCAGAATGACATTGTGGACATGTGAAACATGTTTGTCAAATTATGTGCTTGATTTCGGCCTGAAAATGCAAAAGCATTGCAAGAAGACAGCACTCCGCATCCTCTGCGACTGGGACCACAAGATACAAAAATCACAACAGTCTGCTCTCTAACGGTTTGCGGCCTGATAAACCACATCCCGAGCGTTGCGAAGTTCCTTGCTGCAGCCAATGCAGAAAAAAAGTTTGCTGATAGAGCAAAGTGTAAATGGTTATGGCGGTTATGGCCAGGACAATCGGGGGTGTTGCGAATTTGGCCTCCAGGAAAAAAGTAGAAGAACGGTGAAGAATGTTGGATTTTCTGTAAAGCAGCAGAGTAACCATGCATGCAAGCAGTGGAGAGCTTCGATCACTCTGGCAGACAACTCCAATTCGGGCAGCTTTATTATCGTTCCAAAGCATAATGACATGATTGCAGAGGAGGCGTTTAGCTTTGCCTGCCAGCATTCCATTGACCTTATTGACCTTATTGACATCAAGTGAGGTACTTCCATGTGCCCACAGAGCAGCTATGTCGCTTGATATTTTTCAGAGATCCGAGCTTGCTAGAGTGAGAAGTCCTCCATTGTTCGAACAGGACAGAGATAGAGGCAAGCTGCAAGGTGTATGAGGGTGAGGGAAAGCACCAATTGGAAAACGAGTTGCAAGCTGCACCTTTGCAAGAAGGGAAGAGCACTTGAAGCACAGATGACCCCTACTCCAGGAGCATTTGTTTGTTCCAAAGCATGTGAGCATAGTTTTTTGTGAATGACCAACCTCATGTATTCGAGGGAACTTGTTATGAAGCTTCGTAGGATGTTGACCTGATATTTTGCAGCCCGCGTAGGCGTGTGTAGTCACGCGTGGAAGCAATGTAGATGTTTGTTGTTTCGGCAGAGTCGCGTAGGCAGATTTTCCATCATTTACCAGGTACTAGGTACATGACCATCCAACAAAGAACCCAGCAGAGGCACCTGCATTAAGATGGGAAAACTCCCGTGTAGGTGCATGTGGAGGCATTTGCGCAGGTATGGACCTAGTGTACAGGGACCGGTACATCCACAAAAAACACTATTCATGTGACATTGTCCCAGAAGATGCGTCTAGCATTGCCAGTCGGCATTCCAGAGTCTTGTTTCTTCAATCAGCAGGCAATGGCAATGCATGACAAGAACTCAAATGGCGATATTCGTGGATTTCCGAACTGAGATTGGAAGATCTCAAAACTCTCACTTTCTATGTCTGAGCATTGCAAGAAGACGGCACACCACACAAAGTGACCTTGTTTTCTTCAACCTTTCTCGAGCTTCTTGCATTTTTGGCCGTATTGACTTTAAGTGAGTTACTTTAATGCGTGCAGGGGCCAGATACGTCAATTCCAACTTGTTCCAGTGAGAAGTCCCAGCTTGTTGGAACAGAATTTCTTGAAGGGAGTAAGCTTAATTTTTTTTGTAAGCAAGCAGTACCAAATAGCATTGATGAAGCACCTGGCAGCCTTCGAGTCAATACCGGGCAGCAGGCCTTGTTGTGGCTGACAGGATGTGACGCTCTGCGAGTCAGTGCCTGTGATGCCCAATTGGCCTCATACATACAGAGCACGCTGTCCTGCAGAGGACCAGTTTCACTACCACTACCAAAAGTGCGACTTTTACAGCTCAAACTTCGCATGATTGACACGCGCTCATGTCAGAGAAGCTGAGCATTGGCAACAAGAATCATGGAAGCTGCGTGAACAATGAGCTAGGTACCGCTTCAAGTATGAGACCCAGTGCTGCTTGGGACATTTGGGACAAGGTGTGGCAGGCGAAAAGGAAATGTCTTCGAATAGAGGTGGGATCACGTACCCTGTTTGTCTGGTCTTGTTGTATGAAACAGTCGCTTTGGTGCTATGTTTCTGCTGAAATATATATATAGTGATGCAAGGTGATGTCACCCGAAAGCTAGTTTCTTCACGGGAAGCACAATTTCCCGGGAGAATATTCTATTTTAATTATACTATGACTATAATTGGTTAGGATCCAATTTGGAACTGATGAGGTCGAAGAAGTGTAGAAGTATTTCGATGGTGTCCGGGGTTTTTGGATGGCGAATTCGCCGACGAAGCTTAGATTACGAGATGTATTGCGAGACAGGCAACTAAAGATGAAACAAATCGCAAACATACTTTGGACCGCTGCTCCTGTCATGTCAAAAGTGTTTGGGGATTGTTTGCATACATGTGTCAAGTTTGCAAAGCAGTGATTGAATATCTTTCTGCCATGAGCAATATGGCGAACATATTAGATAACGAACAAGGAGTTTGTTGGTACCGCAGTTTTTGAGAATCACATCGAAAGCAGCAACAAACTATCCACAAGAAACATGCTTTGAAACACTTTGCATTAAAGATCATTCAAGTTTTTTAGATTTTCTTGTTGTTTTTGCAAAAGAATCACAGCAACTTGGAAATCAACCGCATGAGCTGCCTCCACCTGCGGGATGGCCAATAGTTGCCGTCGGGGACTGAGCAGTTTTTCTAGGGTCCAGATCTCGTCATCGCTGTTTCGCTTTGTATGGTTTTTGGTTCATGATTGAGGATTGCCAACTAATGTTGAGAAGTGATTAATCACCCCCCCCCTCAACAATCAAGGGGTAGTGAATAATGTATTTCAATGGATTATGAAGAGAATCTTTATGTGCGACTGATTTCTATTGGATTATGTATTGGTTGTTGTTTTGTGCTTGCTGGCTAGCTGCGTACTTTTCCTTTCTTTTCCTTTCCTTTCCTTTCATTTCATTTCATCTCATTTCATTTCACGCCATTTTCTTTCATTTCATCTTATCTATTTTCAGCTCATTTCATCGCATCTCGTTTCATTTCCTCTCTTTCATTTACTTTCATATCCTTTCATTTCATCAACTATCCCCGGTCATGTCGATTTAGGAGATCACATGGATCAGTGCTTGAATGTGGATCAGTGGCAAAAGAAATCAGAGAAAGAATCAAAGGCGGAGAAAGAAGAATCAAAGGAAAAGCCAAAGAGTCTCCAAAGAGTATGAGTGGCTGAAACAGCTGGCTAGCAGTGCTTCACCATTGGGGGCATCAGTAGGTAATAGATCAGTTCCTGATCCAAAGTGCTGCTATGTCGGAGGAAACGGCCAAGGCTATGCTGAGTTATTTTGACAAGTTCTTAGCATCTTTCCACACCCTTACGGAGACTGTCAAAGACATGCGCTCTGGAGCACGAAACTCAACACAGACTCTTGAAAAATATAAAGGTGAGCGTGGAAGAATGCAACATTTCGTGCTCGGCTATCGCGCGATGCCACGAAAATGACGCTGCAACTTGACCAAATTTGCGCCTGCCACAAAAGTATACAAAAGTCACATTCCAATGGTTCAATCACTGCAACTTTGTCAATTATTCCGCTTGCCACGAAAAGTGACATTGCAACTTCACCAACATTGTCCCGGCCTCGAAAAGTAGCACTCCAGCCTCCTTGCAACTTCACCAAATCTGCGCTTGCTGCGAAAGATCACATTGCAGCTTCATCAAATTCAGCCCCTGCCACAAAAAACTACACCCCAACATCACTGCAACTTCGCCAAGTTGGTTTGCCCACCATGAACAAACACATTCGTGTGTGGTCCGCATTAAACATGAAACGTCCAGGTCAATGCGCTGAGCATCAAGAGTCACCCTGCAACATGTGCACGTGCAGCGAATTGTGCAAGTTCAAGATTTGATCGCAAAATCCGTCAATTGCTTCCGCCATAAGGAAGACGAGTCCAACCTGCCCGGACACAATCCGAGGACAATCTGAGGCGGATCCGCCCAAAGAGCTTACTTGAGTTTCAAACGATCCAAAAGGTTACATTGAAAGCTGAACTTGGAGATCATCTACAAAGATTTCTCTCCTTAAGACTCTGTCTATTTACAAATGCGGCTGCTGATTCTAGGTACAGGTTTGCAATAGTCTGGGATTGATCCTTTCATCTATCATCCCTTCATCCTGTGGGCACAGGTATCACAGTATGGATATATCATGAGCGGGCCTTATCTCTTGTACTGGAGTAGCTTCATGTAAAAGAGGGCCTCGCGCGGATATTTGAGGAAAAGAAACACCTTTTTCCGTTTGCATAACATGAGGGTGCACTTGCCAAGTCTGTGAGCAGTCTGGCACCTCTCCCGGCCGCTCTGCCCCTCCCTTCGACAACCCCTTGTGCTCGCTTAACAGGGCAGCCGTCCCACAGAATCTGCAGCAAATTGTATGAAGCTAAGCTTGGTAGATCTCTTTTTTCTTCACAAACTTCATTCTTGTAGGACTGTAATCAAACGACCAACACGGTTTAAACCTTGTGAGCGTCCATACGTAAATTCTACACAGATTTTCAAGTTCATTTTGGTGATGAAACGCAGCCCTTGCAAGCATTGACTCTTCCTGAACAGTCAAATTTCGAGCTTTGTCTGAATTTCTGAAATATCTTCAGTTCAAGCCAGCTATTATGTACATGCAACAGAATGTATAATATCCAGATTACATAGATGACCAAAAGACAACCAATCCAAAACGACTACTTGACCTGTAGGGCCTTCGATTGCCTCTTCTCAGACTCTCCGTGACAACTTTTTTCTTGGTTGATAGGCAAATGGCGTGAATTCCGTCCATCCAGCAGCTGGGTATTCGGCAGCTGGGAAGCCGCGAACTCAGGAAGAGCAAGAGATGGATTTGAAATTCCAAAATACAGAAAATGCAGACCGCCACGATTTGAAACACCTTTGAGTCGGAAAGTACTCAGGTATGAAAATTCCTTTGTTGGGCCACAAAATTGAGTGGAATTCTAAACCCTAGGCAGGCACAGAAAAAGTCTCGAAGGATGCTGTTGATGACTGAAATTCAGGGCCACTTCAGATGTGTTAAACCTTACTTTTTATATTAATATGTATATATATATACACTATATGCATACCATCACTTGAGCATGGGAACAGCTCAATGGCAAAAGCTGTTTTGGTTCGAGTGTATGTGGTCCCCTCATTTCATCCTTGAAGCCTGGAGGGAACTCAGGTATTCATTCGGGGGTAGCCATAGCGAGTGCTGGTGCTCAGTGGCTTCTCTCTTGCTGGTGGCACTGATTTTTCTGGCTATTGGTTTCTGGATTGGTGGGACTGTTACAGCATTGGTGCTGTCTCCTCGGCTCCGCTCTTTCCTACATCACCTGGTCAGATTCTGCTTGTTTGCTGCAACAGATTTGGTGCCCCCAGTTGGTGAGAGACAACTGGCCACTCGTGATCGTCTTCGCGAGTACCGTGCATGAGCTCTGGCTACACTGCACCTGTGGAAGCCTCGGAACCTTGGGTTGGATCTGAAGCTGACGGCTGGGAATTTGTGGACGCCGAGAGCGGTGAGGTTCCTGCGGCTGGTGCTTCTCAGCTCCCTGAGCCTGTGGTGAGGAGGTGGACTGGTGAGGATTATAAGAGGGAGAAAGCGGTGCCTTTTCTTCCTTTGGGGGTGACTGACCGGCATCGTTTGTTGGCTTGCACTGACTTGCCGGGGTTCGGCGAGTTTTCTTTTCCTGCATTAGCTGACCTCTACTACGACCCGGAGCTTCTCAGCACACCTGTGTTGGCTGACATTCGGATCGCTCGTGCAGTGAGAGCGGGGATCAGTGCTGCCCAAAAACTTTCTGGCGAACGTGCTGCTACAGTGCCTTCCGTCAAATTGTGTGGCTGCCCAAACCGCTGGTACGTGTGCTTGCGAGGACCCAATCATCCTACTGGTTTTGTGACATCCTTTTACGGCATCTACCATCGCAACATCACCATTGCTGGGACTACAAAGTTTGGCTGAGGTGACCGCGTTTCTTGCAGCCGCAAGAGCGCAATGGCCAGTGGAGCTCCTCAACAACTAGTAGGCTTGACAGAAGCCTACGTTCGGGCTCAGTTGGAATCTGCTGCTGCTCGAAGGGCCTTGCCCACAGTTTTGTTTGTTGGTCCCACGGGTTCTGAAGAGGAGGTGCTTTGGTACGCCACCTGCTATCTTGTGAGATGTCGTCCGGGGGGTTTTATGGTGGTGATGCCCTATCACGAAGACGTGGTAAGGCAGTTGGCTTTGCTGGTGGATGGGGAGGATTCCCCGGTCGCAGTGTCCAAAGATTTAGATGTGCAAGTGGAAACCTTGAGAGGGCGCAAGTTGGGCGTCTTGACGGTGGCTTTTGTGGATCTGCCTTGGGATGTGCTTTCACATTTCTTCAGGGTGCCATCAGCGAGGGCTGCTTCCAACATGGCCTTGATCAAGTTTTCTGTGGTCGACGGAGGCTCTTCGGTTGTGGTGCGACCGGTGGCTTCAGAAGCTCAATCCGCAGCCGACGCTTGGATCTTCGAGAAAGAATGGGGTCAGCTTGGGGACTACGCTACTGGAGAGGAAGAGCTGGTGACTACGCTACTGGAGAGGAAGAGCTGGTGCCAGATGGAGAGACTCCGGAGCCGGAAGCCCCTGCTCCTGTGACTGCAGCAGCCGACCAATCAGATGTGATTCATCAGCTTCAAGAAAGAGTGCTGGAACTAGAGGCAAAGGAGGCAGCTGGACCGCAGCGACATCCTTATCTTGGAGACCGCGAGCTTTTCCCAGGTCAACGTGGAAGTGGTCAGCCAGGAGCTTTGGACGGTGCCACATGGGCAAAACTGCAAGCTTTGGCTGGACCACCACCTGCTCGACTAGGTCGAGGAGAGCATCGACCAACCACAGTCGCTGCACGACCGTCAGTCATGTTTGCAAAGCAGGCGGAGGCCGAAGTTGCTGCCGAGGTGGTAGCGGAAGAAGAGTTGGAGACGTTGACACAGGCTATCACAGATCCGATGCAAAAGTTGCTTGCAATGCAGCTTCGTCAGCAGCAAGCTCTATTGATGAGGCTGGCTCCAAAATCCAGCGGGGATGCTTTGCACGCAGCTCTGGGAGGTGGGGGCAACGAAAGCGGCAGCAGCACACCCTATGTCTCCAATCTTATTGTTTTATGGTATTTACCATTATTAATGGTAGCGATTGTTTTAATGATAGCATATTA
>OMLO01004767.1_pt1 | contig 11352 bp, 13 predicted proteins | sample 1674811 | NCBI WGS metagenome assembly OMLO01 (sample SAMN06265003, study PRJEB25207) | coral metagenome | isolation source: Coral host | place: Mexico:La Bocana,Puerto Morelos, Mexico | collected 2008-11-13 | reverse complement strand
CACTCAAAGACATTCAATAACCAAGAACTCAAAACACAGGTTTTGAGGTATGGGCTTCCAGGACGATGTGCCCATGGAGGCATCTAAGCGAATTGAAAACATAGGTTCATCATGCACATCCAGTGTCACATCCAGTACAAAGTATGAAACATTGAAACAATCAGGACCGAACGGGTCCCTTTCCACCATGTCCACCATGTTGAGGTGGGGGTTCGACCCATGTCTCACCCTTTGGCACCGCCTTAACAACATGAAAGGTTTCAACTGAAAACCACAAGAGAGACGATGTGAGGCCACCACCGCAGGAGGTGTGTTGATGGAAGCCAGATCATCCTTTGCCTGGCAATGTGAGGTGATGGGTTTGTTTGCCAAACAGAAAACAAGTCCAACTTGAACCAACACCAATTTGGGCGCCTCCTTTGATGGAGGCAGTGGAGGAACCGGCAGCCCAGCTGCCACACAAGCTGCACCATGTCCAGCCGGTGCTGCTGGAGGGATTGGAATGCCCATCGTGACCTGATAGATCAAAGACACAGCAACATTAAAAACAACAAAGAACAAGCATATGGAACCCCAAGCTGCCCACAAAGTCAGCAGCATTGGCAGGCGCGTTGAAATTGCCAGGCGGTGGAGCAATGGGTGGAATCGCCTCGTTGCGCAAACGAACAACATCATAAGAAGGTTGAATCTTTTGACCATCATTTGTGATCTAAGCAGGGCCCTTCCTTGCCTTCTTGCCGGGTGGTGGCCCTGCAGGCTCTGGAGGCTTGAAAGGCTTCTTGTCCTGGGAAGAGAAGAAATACTTGCAAGAAAGATGTACTTTGGTCGATGTGAAAGATGCACAGAAGATGGCCTTGGATCCTGAGGCCGTGCTCTTGTCCTTCTCCACCTCAAAACCATTTGTGTTTGATATGGAAGTCAGAAATGACGATTGAAATGGTACAATGCCCCTTCGAGTGTCACACCCTGCTGCCAGATGACTTGCCACTTGCGGGCAACGCCTGGCTTGAAGGCAAACTCATTTTTTTGAATATAATGCATGTAAGACTTACCCAACCAGTCCTTCTTGTCGATGGTCTTCTTCACAGCCTTCGACTCCTGTCCATGTGGGGAGTGCATGTATTAGCAAGGGGGTAGTTTGACCTTGAAGCAATCCCAGCCTTGTCCTTTGTGCCCCTTTTGCGGCTCTCCTGGCAAGTGCGTCCATTGTCATGTACATACACTTTGCAGAGCAAATTTGGGTCCTTCTCAGCAGCATCAGGAAAGGTCACCATGACCTGGTGCGAATCGAGATTGTCCCCAGATTATCTGAGACTTTGGGTCGGGTTTTCGTGGGGCAGGAAATTCTGTCATAGAAGTACCCAATCAGATTTTAGATATGGCCTTCAGGCTGGAGTCTTCCCAATTGCCATCATAGGTGTGGTACTGCCAGCCTCACAAAAGAGCAAACCATAAACTTCTACATGTGAACTGCCAAGACATACATGATCTACTCATTGGCAAAGACCTTGCCTTCATATGGCACATCTGCCATGCCATCCACCGCTGGGGCGTGGTTCTTGAAGAGGGTCAAGTTGTCTGGCAGAAACAACAAACTAAAAGATATAATATAGGATTTAAATCCATGAACGAAAGTGACCCTTAGATGTCCAAGCCTGTGGTCATGATCCGCCACTGCTTCTTGGTCTTCCAGAACATCACGCCAGAGTCACCAAAGAACAACATAGGGTCCTGCAAACGCACAGCATGGCTATGCAGTCTGGGGTGGATAGAGGGAACAAGTCCTTGTCTTCAGACTGATAGCCATCCTTGAGGCCCAAGAGATCGAAGTACTCTTGCTCCTCCTGGCAACATCTATTGATTGGAGTGGGTTTTATGATGCTGTATTTACAATTGCCACTGGCATGCAAGTGTGCCTGTCCTCAGTCACAAATCCATCGAATTCAAAACATGCCCTTGCCATGGCGCAGTCCAGCAAAAAGGCCAAAGGCCGAATTCGTGAAACAATGAAACAAACGAAAAATACCACATATATGAACATGCATGGGCGACCCATGCCGACCTCTTTGTATGATTGTTGTTGTACTGCAATCATGAGTTCTATAGGTCAGTGTGACTTGAAGATCTAATCTTGACAATCACGAAATGGTAAACCTCAGCACATGTTGAAGATGATCAAATGTTTTAGATTGAATCCGTATTTATTGAGGTTACGCCTCTGTGAAACATGATAATATTGAAGATATAGGTTTCCTATGCTTGTTCCACATGCAGTTGGCTGAATGCATCAACACCATTGAATATGTACAACCACATAAGGAACATTGACATAAACATTGACCCTGACATATTCACGAACACATTGTTGATTGTTGTTGGCGATTGATCATCGTGAATGTGTTTGTATCATATACATGGAAAACTTGCAGTCAGGGACGGGCTCTGTACGGCCACGTCCCATGACGCTAAACGGGCTTCGGATCGAAATCAGTAGCGCCAAGTTGCTAGCAACAACAACATAAACCGCAACAGCATGAAAAACCTCGGAGAGAAAAACACTGACCAATTTCAAAACTGCAACATTGCTTCGTCGAAGTTTTGCATCCAAGAAGTTTTCACGCAACACCTGTCCTATATAGATGAAATCACTTTGACACTGCCTCTTTCGACTTGCGAGGTTTCACCTCGCTGTTCATCACACCAGCTTTGATATGAGACAAAACTTCAAGCTCCAATGGCAGCCACATATTTGTGGTCTTAATGCCTTCAACCAAAACCTGCACCTCTCGCTCTGGGAAGCCAGGTGCCTCTGGGAGCTTCATGGTCACCGCTGATGGCAAGAGATGCACATCAGCTGCAGTGCAAGACCTCTTCAATTTCTTCTTGGGCTGCTGATCCTCATCGTCATTCAACTGGTACGCGTCGACCAGGGCTTGGTTGCAAGCCATTTGTCTTCTGGAGAACACTTCGTCCATCCATGAGCTGTTGACTGAAGCTCCTTCTCTATCTCGCCTGAGGTCAAGAGCCTTCCCAGTCATGAACTTCACGAAGTGGCGATCCCACTTCCCCAAGAGGAACCACGGCCGGTCCTGGTGCATCTTCTGGTCAGGAGTCCAGCTCATGTCACCGCAGTTCACTTTCCAACACGTGGTCAATGTCAGATCACCCATGATGCAACTGCTACCTAGTGACTTATGGGCCAACAATGCCTGAAATCAACAAAAGTCATGTGGCATGCACATCCGTGAACCAAACATCAATCTTCAGACAAAAGTCAAAGATCAATCTTCAGACAAAAGTGGAGCAAACATGATGTGGCATGCAACTCAAGGATGTAATGCCACATCCTTGATTGATGCTATCAAGCTTCTGAAAAGGCAGGCTTCATGTTACAAGCAATGGTGACAAACGTTTCAAACAATATCAATGGCAAAGGCTGCATGAAGCAATGCATACTTTTGAGCAAAGAGCATCGCATCCAATCATATCCATATATGAGAAATGTCAATCAGGATCAACTTCCAGATCCTTTGCTTAGCCTTTGGTTCGATGACGTTTCACGGGGCTGAACTCCAAAGTTGGAGCAGGGGCCGCTTTCTTGGCCACATAACGCACTAATTTCTCACCTGCTGCAAGAGCACATGAGTTCTGAAACACAGAAATCTCAACATCGCCTACCTTTTGAACAACAGAAGCGATATTACACTCCGATCCCTTATGGGAGGTGGTGACAAGCCAGTACAATGGCATGAAACCAGGCTCCTCATCTTTGGGTAAAGAAAACTGAGAAGCAAGAATGAAGTACCCCTTGATGCCCTTCACTGTGGCAACTGCAGCGCTACCGTCTTCTGGCTTGTCCTTCTTGAACTTGATGTTGGTGGTGCAGGGGACAAGAACAACTTTCTTCTCTGGGATGGCACCAGTGGCCTCCAAGCACTTGGAAGGTTTGATTCTGACCTTCAATTTGTCATAGTTCTGGGCATCAAACTTTGTCTCCAAAGTGTCCAAAGCAATGGCAACCTTGTTCTTTGCCATGAAGATTGACCACTCCATCTGCTGCAAGGGCCTCTGGGCCTTAAAGTCACTTGGTTCCATTGCTACTGCCTCTGGTTTGGGCACATACTTGACCCACTGTCCATCCAAGAAAGCGGTCAGCGGTGCTTTGGCCACTTTTGATCCAGTCAAGATCTTCACAACGCCCGCAGAGTCCACCTCTTGGACTTTGCCCAGCACACTGTCAGCTTTCCGCTTGACAGACGTGCCCACTTCGAAGCCAGCTTCTTTCAAAACAACTTCAGGGTGCACACTGCCATCTTTCTTGACTTCCCTCAGCATGCTAGAAGTTGATGTCTTCACAGCAGGTGCAGGCTGTGAGGTGTCGACTTCCTCCCAAGCTTTCCATGGAGACTCGAATGTCTTCCCAAGAACACCACATGCAATGCCAACGAAATCATGTGCCATGCCTTGGGTTGTCTTGTAGACCTTCTCACCTGGAACCTTGATGTTGAGGGTGCATGCTACCAATGACATGTCGGCGCATCCCAAAATCATGCTGACCTTGTGCTCTTGGACATCAACATGTTCCTTCTGCAGGATCTCACGGCATGTGTGCATGATGCCATCTGCTTCAGCCACTTTGGGGTACATGTCCTTCCCCAAAGCTTTCTTCACATCTGCAACGGTCAGCTTCTCTTTGACATAGGCTAGTTTGACCTTTTAGTAGTTGATGTATTGAACGTGCGAAAAAAATTGTTCAATGCCATATGAATTTTGTTTTTAACTCCCCATTAAAATGTCAAAGCCTCTATATGGGTATCATGTGTCTAAGAACAAAAACAAAACTATATATTTGACAATTTGACAAGCTACCATGGCATGGCGAAACCTCAGATGTTGACTGTTGCCTTTGACGTCCATGGAAAGAGCCTGCCAGAGGTCTGCTGAAAGAATACTGGTGCCTGAAGCAAGGGCCCTGACAAAACTTTCAGTTTCGTCCAGGAGCCATGGGCTATACCCACCCGCAGCCTTCAATGCGAAGCTGTACAGGTGGGGTAAGGCTTTCTTGCTTTTGGAAGCAGTTGACAACACAGCTTGACACACCTTGCTGTACTCTACAGGCTGGCCTGATGAATACTCCCTCATGTAAATGTTGTGAATTCGACGGACCAGCTGAAGTTCGTGCTCCCCTCGAGCCAAAGTCAAATTGCCATGCCGCTGAATCAAGTTCAACAACTCTGGCAGCTGAACTGCCACGTCTCTTGACAGAACTTGCCATTGGACACCATCAGCAATGGCATCGTGAAAAGCAGGATCATGGCGCTTCAAAAGCTCCATACTGAGTCTGCCATTGGCAGCAACTTTGGGATTGTCATGAAGAGCTTCTTGATAGAAAAGGCGAAAGACAAAGTTTGTGTGACTGCCTTGCAAACTCAGGACCTTGATGACATCCGTGTCGATATCACCTAACTTTCCACCAGCAGACTGGACAAGGTTCTTGTTCCACTGGAGTTCCTTCTGGTCACTCACTTCCACACCGACCGCAGAAACGCGCTTCAGAACGAATCCAGTGCTGATCAAATCATCACAAAGTTCATGAGTGTCCACTATGTTCAGGCCACTGCCATCACGGTTGCTAGGATGAACAGCTACGTGACGGCAATGAAGCTGCATCCTATAAAGGAAACCATGCTTCTCAAGCAAACTCATGCATTCCTCAGTGATCTTCACAAGACGGTCTCCTTTCTCTGCATCTTTTATCATGGTCTGGACTGACCCAACAAGCCATGCTGGAATCGCCATGATGGACTGCAAACTAAATAGATTCCTATATCTATATGCTGCTGTCGAGCAATCTCTTTTCAACTTGAACCTCAACAGAAAAGGATGACCAATTCAAAATGACCAACCAATATCTTGAAACATGCCAGAAACAAACGGAACTTCAAACATGAGACAGTATACATGTGAAGATGAGTGCAGCAAACGCAAAGCAGTCCCACTTTCAATTGACACATATGTGGGATTTAGCGAAGAGTTTTCTTCATGAAAGTTTGTGAGTATATATATCCAGAAAAACCCTGTCCACGAGCAAGGCCCTGCAGGCGAGTTGACAAGGTCATGAAACAAGAGCGAGCAAAGCCCTGCTGATAAGAATTGTCGCAAACATGAACCATGTGGCAAGCAAAGCCATGCTTCAAACACAATCAAGATCATGATCCATGCCAAGATTCATGCATGAAACATGGATGGAGTCATGCAAGAAACGCCCAAACCCAAGTCTCAAACATGGAAAGTTCATGTATGATAACATAATATGAGCGCATGATGCATCATCACATGGCATGCATGGACAAATGACATGGTGAACATTGAGCATGGAGAACAATGAAACCGTCTCAAGTACCTTAGTCGTCAGGTCCTGCAGGGCAAGGGGGGGTTGGCACCTCTAATGCTGGAGATGATGGTCGCTGTCCTGGATGAAGGTCCTGAAAAAGGCTTTGCCCCCATAGTAAGGGCATACTCAGGAAAAAAAACATATATACTTGTCACACAATCTGATACGTTTTTCCTTTTTTGCAACTCAGTGAAGTGGCCCTGAAAAAAATATATATTGATTTTTGGGGTCATGAATGTTGATTTTCATAACTATGATAACTCCCACAAACGACTTAGTGAACTTACTGTAAGCCCATCATAAGTGCCATAACTTTTTCATAACTTGCCCATTTGATTACAACAGTTCCTAACTACTACCCACAACTTAGTAAGTTATATAAAATACTTGATTGATTAAAGCTACTTATAACCTATGTTACCCATACTTATAACCCTACTTGTCAGACCTACTAACTCCACCAAACAGCATAAATGATTACTAAGTAGGATGGACATTCAAGTACTACCCTCCCTGACACTAACATAGCCCCTAGAAATTGATAGTTGAAAGACTTTGTTTTTTGGCTGAGTTTCAGGGAGGATCTTTGTGTAAAGTTTGGAAGGACAGGCAACTACTGCATGTCCAACAAAATATGGTCGTTGTGGGGTAGCTCGAGCTTACTAAGAACGCAACTCAGAATCGAGAATAATATTGCCTTCACCCAATCTGTAACTCTAACTTCACCACTTGAAGTTGGATCTAATTTTCCTGTTGGAAAATTGGCATCCTGGAAAAGGGGGGTAGGTCCATCTTCCCACACTTGAATATAAGTTCCCCACTTAAAACAAGTTCGCAAACATCAATCAAACAACAACAATCCCCCAGTTGATTTTTCTTCCGCTGAATCTGATTTTTTGATATTGCTACGGGGTACATGGAACGATAGGAATCCTTGGTTAGATATGATCTCGGCAAACTATATAAGACATTAAAGGATTTCACTCAATCGATTCTGATGATTTCTGATGGCCATTTTGGAGTCAGTTTCACTTACTCAACCACATTATCTATCCCTTTTGTTCCTGGAAAATTTCTTCAAAACAGCTATAATGCTATATACTAAATAATAATATGTATATATATATATATTATGTACATGAATTTCATTGTATCCGTTTTGCTACCCAACAAATGAATTCTTGCAGAGTCCGCCTCGCAGCGCCTAGCTGCCTAGCTTTGAAGACGACTCGGAAAAACAAGATACATATTCCCCCAAACGGTAAATTATATAGTGGTGTAATCTTATTGTGGTAGAAACCCATATTATCACTGTATGGTATATTTACTTACATCCACCATTCAGAAAAAAACATCAAAAGGTAGGTAATATACCATACATCCTATGGAAAAGCAAAACTCATTGCCCCAAATCTGAGATAGCAATTGTACCCGTTGCTGCAACCAAGGCTCTGCTGGTAATTTCCTTGAAACGTATCTCCATTCCTGAAAGTGGTTTTCCGGCTGTGGAAAAAAATAACATCCTGAAGGTTGTTTCCTGAACGAAGTGAGGATTTAGGTGGTTCGTCATTTCATGTCATTTCTATTACCAGAACCCACTTCTAAATTGAGGTCTATTTCTTGATTTTTCCTACTCAGTAGATCAACAAAACATATCCAGGGACATTCCAAGTGGATGTCCATCTTTTCACCCTAAAACCAATAAAAATTGCAGTCATTCTGAAGTGCTCTTTTTCATGTATTTTTCCCCACCCTGACCGGTTGAAAAACCCATCACCTTCACCTAACGAGATTTGGTCGGAAGTAGCAGTGGCACCCGAAAACATTGGTTTTTCCATCCCTGAAACTAACAGCTTGCCCATGAACTCCTCATCTTTCCTGGTAAATACCATCAAAATTCGGTGGATTTTCCAGCCAGCTATGTTAGTTTACAGGAGTTTTGCGCTTGATTCATAAATTGATAAAACCTGAGAAAAAAAAACTGGGCCCCAAACCCCCCAAAAGAAATGGATGTCTATATTTCTATATTGTAAATAATATACATGTATTTATATGCATGTATGATTCATCCAGGAGTTTCTGTTCTGTAATTCTTTGGGGAGGGCATTTTTCAGGTTGCCATATTCTTTTTGGCTTGATCAATTTTCTTCACACAACAAAAGGAGGGGGGGTCCTACACCTTCTGCTTGTTCTGATCCGATGGCATTTGCACATGCCGACATACAAACATAGGTGACCGGTGAACAAAACCCCAAGAGATTGGGATGTGTCGAGATGAGGGGACCTCAAAAATCGTCTTAGACATGGATTTGGACGTTGTATGGTTCCATAGCTTACACAGATTTCGTCTAGGTCAGTATTATCTCATCCACAGTGGAAACAACATCATGAGGTCTTTCAACAAAAAATCCACTCTCCCATCTTTGCCACACTACCCCCATCTACAACACCTCCCCACCGCTCTTAAAAGATGGAGGATAAGAACTCCCCATACCAAAAGTTGGTGGAATTGGTGGTTCTTTTTGTTGGTCCAACAAAAACCTTTTTCGCCAAGCAAGCATCTTAAAGTGTACAATTCCCTTCCCATGGGCGTTGCCCTGGATCCATTGACCTTCAAAAACACCTTTGTCGAAGAAAAGAGTTCCATGACCTTCGCGTTTAGAACCACTCCATTGTCCGGTATACGTTGGACCATTCTCCACTTGCCTCAAGAAGCGGTCAAAAACAGGAAGACTCGATGGATATGGCGTTGGATGGTAATGGATGGTGTACAGTAACCTATATTGCGCCATGAAAAACAATGTACAACTTCCAACCTAAAACTCGGCGAAAGGAAAACATCCTGTTTGAGGGTTCCAAGTTCACATTCGGCTGTGTACCCCACCATTATTGATCAATCAAAAAAAACACCACAGACACTGTTGACACACTTTACCTCTTGATGTTTGTACATAAACATAGTTGTTCACATTTGAAATCTAGAGCTGACCTCACAACAAAAATGTTCTTTTTAGTGTAACCTGGAAGTCCAACCATTATTTTTCATAGGTTGGTTTCCGAACCGCCATTGTTTTAGAACGTCTCCACATTCACCTTCTTGGTACTGCACATGTGGCGAAAAAATGCCATGAATAGGTGGTTCATTTTTTTTGTACATACACTACACAAAATATATCAAAATATACAAGATATACTATATAATTCCCCCACACAAGTTAGAACACCTATTGTCACCTGATTCTGCTTGTTATGAGGCAGTTTTCATTCTATAGAGAAGGATGAACTAATGTTTTCAGTTAGCTACCAACAATCTACAGTTGAACTTGGCATTATACGCTCACCTTACCAACAATGAAGTACACACATCAACTTTGGTTTCCCAAATACCACCTGACGATCTGTGATTTTTGTAGGTTTCAATTGAGTCCTTGGTACTTCCAGAAGTATTTGGCAACTTGAGTAAATAGACAATTATTGCAAGCAACTTCCCAGTTGCAGTTCTGTCAGTGAAGCTTACCTATCATGGCAACCCTTAGGTCCCCTGCTAAAAGTTAAACTTTTTGGTTGATTTTGATGGTAACTGTAGGTAAATATACCATACACGGATCCTATGGGATACATGGAATGCCAACTATCAACCCACAATTTTCTTTGGCTGTTTTGTTCCAGCAACTGTTTTTCACTACATGTTTTTTCGCTACAAAAAGAGAAGCAATGGGAACAGATTGTGCCATATTTTGCCCTATCCTTTTGCCCACCTAACTGGTACGCCGGGATTTCTGGAGCAAAACCTCAACAGTTAGGACAAACAAAGTAACAATTACGAAAAACTTTGGAACATACTGTTGATGGAAAATATCCTGCACCACCTGGGATTCATAAAACCTTGTAAATAATTGGATAAACTACATACAGTATCAACTGGTTAGCCAGATTTCTTCCATCAACACTAGGCACCTCGAAGGAAGAAATGGAGCTATTATTGTCTGCTCTGACAGGCCTAAATAACGAAGGAATCTGTCCGATTCATCAACACTGAGGGTGCAAAAGTTACGCAGCCTTCGCAGCCTTCGGAAGGGTTGAGACAGCCGATCCAGCGCTCTGCCAATGTCTGAAATCACGGAGGTGATGTCACTTTTCCGTGTTTGAGGTGGGTTTACTGCGATTGCCACTTGACAGAGCCGGCTTGCCTTGTCCCAATAAGCAAGGATCTTGGCCCCCGTTCGCATGGCTGTTTGCGAAGCCATGCCATAAGACCACGGCGTGAGCACACCCTTTTGCAATGCTTCTATTTTCTCGGCCAACGTAACCATTCTGAAAGTCTCAAATCTCCTTTGAAACAGATATATATATATTTATATATATATATATAACTTGTAACTTTGTAACAAAACAAGGCAAAAATCACAGAAATATTTGAAGCCAAGTATAATAGGTGTGACTGTGTATATATAGTGCCAAAAGAACTAAAACCTAAAAACTCGTTGTTGAAAGAAACTAAGTATTGTTCAAATATAACAATAACATCATGAGATGATTAAGTATTAAACAAAAAACAAGAAACCAAACAAGTAAAACAAGAAACTAAGCAAGTAACACACAAAACAGAAACACGTAAACATATAGTTGAGGCTGCAAGAGGTTTCATTGTTTCAGTCCCCGTTTGCATCCCTTCGATTCTCCACTTACTTAACCCAGGTTGCATCACTCCAAAACCATCACGTTGACCATGTCCGTTCCGAAAGCCCAAGTAGACGTTCCTTATGGCCCCGTTGTTTTGGGAGAACGGGTGGATCGAGGTGAGATGGGAGGTGCCAATGCCATGGGGGAAGTTGGATATCTTTTTTTGGGGGGAAAGAGATACAACAAACCCATACCATCCATGGGACGATGGTATATGTCCATATATTTCCCCTCATGATTGGTTGATGGTTATGGGAAATGTAGGTAAATAATGG
>OMLO01004766.1_pt1 | contig 11353 bp, 3 predicted proteins | sample 1674811 | NCBI WGS metagenome assembly OMLO01 (sample SAMN06265003, study PRJEB25207) | coral metagenome | isolation source: Coral host | place: Mexico:La Bocana,Puerto Morelos, Mexico | collected 2008-11-13 | reverse complement strand
GGCCCTTGAGTCAGTGTCTACAAAAAGTGTGCCACGTTGATGGTTTGCAGCTGGTTTTGACCAACTCTTTCTTGAAACTGGTAGCGGAGCAATCCTTGCTCCTGCGTTGTGTCTACAACAAGCCTGAGCTGTCCCGACTTTCCTTCACTGGTGAGCGACCGATGGCTTTGGAAACTCTCAAGTACGGGTCTTTCAGACCGACTTGGGTTCAGAGTGACGCCAAGGCTCTCCCAGGCTATGGCGGCGATGTGCAGAGTTGGGCCGACTACAAGTTTGCAGTTTCAGCAGTGGAACGCAAAGAGGCAGCCATCTCAGAAGGTGAACGGAAGAAGCTGGGACCACTGGCTTTACGGCTGGTGGAACGATTGGCTGGACCTGCGCTACAGGTTGCAAAGCGGATTGGTGTCGAAAAGCTTTCAGGAGAGAATGGCACCAGTCTGTTGCTTCAAGGACTCCAGAAGCACCTGTTGCCACTGCAGAAACAAGCTGCGTTAGAACTATACCACGCTGGGATGAAAGATGGTATCCTATCGCGGCAGCATGGCGAACCGATGGCCAGCTATTGCCTTAGGAGGCAAAGCTGGTGGACCCAACTACAAGAATTGGACCCCGAGATCAAGTGCTCAGACGGCATCTTAGGTGAGCAGTTCCTGATCCATGCCGGGTTAGGGAACCTGGAACAGCAAATGGTTAGAACAGGATGTCAGAACGACTTGAGCGACTTGGAGAGGTTGGCAAACACCTTACGGGACCAGTTCGGATCAGTCCATGAGCGTGAGAGCAGGTCAAAAGGTGGCAAAGGCAAGGGCGATGGTTACAGAGGCTGGAAGAGTTCAGCTGGATGGTCATCGAGCTACTACGCAGGCGAGATTGCGGATGAGGCAGCCACTGAAGAGACCTACGCTGGTGGAGAAGGATCCTATGAGCAGTGGCCAGATGAGGAGGATGTTGGATATCCCGATGAAGACTGGCGAGAAGAAGCTGAGGATCCCCGAGAACGAGAAATTGAGGAGGAAGTCGTAGCCTGGTATGCCAGTCAGAGCATTGATGCCCAGGTGTGTTCCGGAGATGACTTGGAACTGGTACAGGATGCAGTGGAGGTTGAGATGCAGGCCTACTACACGAAGATGCAAGCAGAGTCCCGAGGCATTTCAGCACCGGCATCGGGCAACAACTACGCCACTACCACCATGACGAGCCAAGAGAGGCAAGCCAAGGTTTTGGCAGCAAAGCAGCGGTCACGCTGCCGTGCATGTGGCCAGATCGGTCACTGGGCTCGCGATCCCATTTGCCCGGGTAGAAAGGGTAAAGGAAAGGTGAAAGGATATGGGAAGAAAGGTGGCAAGGGCAAGTTCTACGGCAAGAAGGGCGACGGCAAAGATTTTGGAGGAAAGAGCTCAGGGAAGAAAGGAGGAGAGAAACCGAGAGTGGTTTACTTTTCACTCCGAGATCAAGAGCCAGAACAGCCAGTGCAGTTCATGGCGCTTTCAGGATATGGAGCCGGAGCCGATCCAGGAGGCCGAGAGGATGAGACCCAGGAGAATGAGGCCGAGATCACTCAAGCAATGGAGTCTGAAGTTCGGCGACTGATGAGGTTGCCACCAGAGCAGATTGACCGCATGATGCAAGAGGAACTTGCATTCGTGCACCCTACGTCGAAGGCTGCACCACCACAGATGCCAGAAGGTTTGACCAGAGGAGTCTATGCAACGATGCCTCCATCGGCATCATCATCAGGAGGACCCGGAGGCTGCAGCCATGAGAAGGTGACGAGGAGAGGCACTAACGCCTACATCAACATGATCACTTGCACTGACTGCGGCAAGGTCTTGCTGAAGGAGCCGAAGGAGACTACCCGAAGCGACACCACAATGGTGACGATGTCACCAGGAGAGTGCCCGCATCCCGAGAAGAAGATTTCCTGGAAGGGTACCAACGCCCACGTTTGGAAATGGAGTTGCGGCCAATGTGGTGAGACCCAGACCCATAGGAAGACACCAGGAGCAGAGAAACCAGTGCCGGGTCAACGACAAGGCCTGACTTCCGTGGAGGATTCCGGAAGCAGGTCTGTGGCGGGATCACAAGGATCAGGGACACGTGTTGGAAGAGCAGAGATACCCGTCACAGCTGACCCGCAATTCTTGGAGGAGGTCATGTTTACCAATCCTTCAGATTGGCAGAGGTTCTCTACGCTGCTGGACAGGATGATGATTAGCCACTTGGCGATCTATGGGCAGGCTACCCACAACGACTTCTACCACATCTCGAGCGCCACGGCACTATGCTTCAAGACTTTGGGACCGGTCTTCGCTGGACCAGCTCCTTCGCTGAGGTCTGGATCTTCGGCATTGCCACACCAGTCGACGGCAAGTGTCAGTGATGGAGGTGAGATTTCTGGTAGCAACAAGATCACCTTTGGCCGGTACAAAGGCTACACCTTTGCCTACACCTATGAGACGGACTTTGGCTATGTTCAGTTTTGTCTGGATGAGAAGTCGAAGGGCGAAGCGTATTGCACCAACATGAAGAGGTTCCAGGATTACTGTGAGATGAGGAGACAAGAAGAAGATCAGCAGGTGGCTTACATGGTTTCAGGAGATGCCCCTGCAGAGGAGGCTGCAGAGGCTGAGGATGAGGACTTCATGCTGATGTTCCTGGACTCAGGGTGCAACAGTACTTGCCATGGAGAACGTTGGATGAAGAAGTACACGGAAGGTACCAACTACAGCCCTGATTGGGAATCCAGAGTCGAAAGGTTTTTCACGGGCATTGGAGGATCAACAAGGTGCATTGGTGTTCGCAAGCTCTACGTTGGATTGGAGACGACAGACGATCACCGCATCCCTGGTGAACTATGCTCGACAGAGATTGCAGGGTCAGATGCACCGATGTTGCTGTCACTGCAATCCCAAGAAGCTCTTGGATTGGTCGTCGACTTCGTGGATGGCACGGTGAGGTCGAAGACTTTGGGTTGCACCTTCAAGGCAGTGAGAGGACGGAGGAATCGTCTCATTGGGCTGAAGCTTCATCCTGGTTCGTTCATGGACTCGGTGGATGAGTATTGGGTGTCTATGATGGCTGCAGAAGGAGGAGCACCGAGCGATGGAACTACGCCCCCGCCGGCTTTGACACCACACGAGCCACCGCCGAGGATGACTCAGGAGGTGAGAAGGGTGCCGGTCAGAGGAAGGCCGTATGAAAAAGGGAGCTCAGGGGTCACGAGAGTGACTCAAGAAGTGAGGAGCATACCAAGAAGAGGAGAGCGTGGAGAGAGCACACCATCTCAGGCAGCAAGCTCAAGCCGTGGAGGAGATCCGGCTTCGAGCTCAGGAAGAGGCCGAGAAAGGACGCCAAGGCGAGCAGAAGGCGAAGAGGAGGATGATTTCGTCTACGTCTTGGTGGATGAGGAGCCTGAGGATGCCTCAGGGATCTGGACAGACCCTGGTATAGAGCAAGAGGATTTCGGAGAAGAAGAGGAAGAAGAAGGCGAGGATGAAAGGATTGAGAGCAACCAGTCCTATGTAGAAGGAGAGTTGTCGAGGCGTGGCTACTTGGATGAGCCTACACCTCCCTATCGTGAGGAGATGGAAGAAGACTTCTGGGACCTCACGGAGGATATGCTGATTCGTCATCACTTTGAACCACGGACCCAGCTCTTCTACCCGAATGACTCGCTTTCGGAGCTTCCAGTTGACATCTCACGGCTTGGAGATGTCCGGACTACCACTATGTGCTATGTTGGAACCAGTGTCAGCGAGACTGTGGAGGATGTGTGGACGGAGGCTGAGAATCGACCGCCTACACCTTCGCAGGAGTGGATTGGATCTACCACGTTCAACCTGAAGCCGTTGGATGAGGAGCTACGCACTGCGAGGCTGACATGGGAAGATGGAGACAGGAAGACGATGACCAAGGGTCAGCAGAGGAGGCTGACCAAGGAGGTCAACGTGATGGAAGAAGAGGAGATGGCTATGTGGTCTACTTTGAGAGGCCAACGCATTCCTATGCCGAGAGGATGGAAGGCTATGATGGAGGTCTTCGCAGGATGCGCAGTTCTCACTTCGGTGTTTCAAGCGGCAGGATACCCCTGCTGTGCACCTCTGGATATCCTTGGAGGATGGGACGTCCACCGCCAGGCGGACAGAGCTATGGCAGAGAAGGTGCTTTTCACAGAGAACCCCTATCTGCTCACATGGGCATTTCCGTGTGGACCATGGTCTCCTTGGCAACGACTACAACCTGAGGAGAAGACCAATGCTAAGAGGAGACAGTGGATCCCTGTGTTCTCCTGGATGTATCGCACCATCAGGAAGCACAAGGCCAGAGGAGGACGAACATTACTTGAGAACCCCTGGCTATCATGTGAAGCTCGGTCTGGAGATTGTGAGGATCGATATGTGCCGATTTGGCCTGAAGGACAAGGAGAACGGATTGGCGCATCGCAAGATGACTTGCATTGCCACGGACTCGGAGGAGATCCTTGGAGTTCTTCGAGGTATGACATGCCGAGGAGATCACCAACATCAACCTTTGGAAGGCAGGAATTGCTATAGACCCCGGTGTGCACAGGCTGCGAGGTACACGGTGGAGTTCTGTCAACGCATCTTGAAAGGATTTGGAAGCACAGATGTGCCATTCCTTCTACGCTGAGGAGTCGCTTGAGGATCGAGATGAGAGAGACCTTGAGGAGCTTCTCGACGGCGTCTACGAGTCAGAGGATTTGGGACAGAGACCTCAGGATGTTTCTGTCGTTGTGGAGAAGGAAGAGGACCTGGAGCTACTCGACAAGGAGGCCGACCCAGAGGCTGAGAAGATGAGGAAGAGAGAGTGGAGAAGGCTGAGCAAGGCAGAGAGGACAGGGATCAGGAGGCTTCACCACATGACGAGCCACTCAACCAGGAGCCAGATGACTCGTATGTTGAGGTACGCCAATGCAGACCACAGAGTGATCAGAGGAGTGAAGCACTTCAGATGTCCGGCATGCGACAGGATCGAGCCAGAGAAGAGACCCCAGGTGGTTCGCAATCCGGATCCCTACCGCTTCAATGATTCCATCGGTTTGGACGTGATCACCATCAAGGATTCGGCGGACCAGAGCTACCAGATCCTTCACGTCCTATGTCTTGGGACATGCTACCACGTTGGAGAGGTTTTGGGCGCTTCATCAGGCGTGCCCAGCTCCAAGAAGTGTTTGGAGGTGGTCTTACGAAGTTGGATTTCGTGGGCTGGTTTCCCCAACTACATCCTCGTGGATCGCGGCACCCACAACCGTGGTGTATTCATGACTGAGCTTGAGCGTAAAGGATGCAAGTTCAGATTGGTGGCTCTTGAGGCTCCCCATCAACTGGGGAAAGTGGAGAGAGCAGGAGGAGTGTTGAAGGAGATGCTCAAGCGCGTCATCAATGCCGAGAGCGTTCGAGGAGAACTTGAGATGCAGATGACACTTTGTGAATGTCTGGAGACGAAGAATCGTCAAGGGACGATTGGTGGCTTCAGCCCATCACAATGGGTGATTGGAAGGAATCCTAGAAGGTATGGCTGGCCGGATGATGCTGAGGAGGAGGATTCTTTCATCGACATCACGGATCGAGATCCTGCCTCCACGTTCAACAGGTCGGCTGGATTCAGAGAGGCAGCCAAACTGGCCTGGGCCATGGCAGACAGCCACAGGAGAGTCAGATCGGCTCTGTTGAGGAAAGGAGGAGCCGCAGAGGAGACTTTCAGGCCAGGAGACATGGTGGCCTTCATGCGCAAGCAGAAGACTGGTGGATGGGTAGGACCAGCACGGGTCTTAGCCAATGACGGCAAGAATGTCTGGCTTCTACATGCTGGCATTCCCATTCTGGTGGCGTCCAACCGAGTGAGAGGAGCAAATGCAGAAGAACACTTGGAGGTTGAACTTCTCAACAAGCATCGGCTTTCCAGGAAGAGGCCTTTCATGGATGCAGAGGCTGTGAGACAACCCCACCGGATGGAACCAGGAGGAGGCCAGGTCCCATATTTGGATGCCAGACTCTCAGGAGGATCCCCAGATGCACCCGAAGGAGATGATTCGCCGAGAAAGTCGCCAAGGAAAGAAAGGCGACCAGAGGCTTCGTTTGAGATGGAAGAGGAAGAGCCGCTGACAGGTGGAATTTCGCCTTTGAGCTATTCACCACCTTCACCACTACCGGAGGAAGCTTTATCCTTACCACAGCAACCGGATGATCCACAATCTCAACAGCACGAAGAACCTTCTCTTGCACCACAGCGACTGAGGCCAGAGGATGTCCCGGTTCCTGCGGAGGAGGCAGAACGTGAGGAGATCCCTGACTCAGTCATTGATGCAATTTTGGATGATGGACCTCATTCCGCTGCAGCCAACGCAGAGAACTTCAGGAGGTCGGAGCTTGGCAGAGCTTTGATGAATCCAGATCGCTTGGATACTGGATTGAGGAAGAGAGGAGCTGCAGAGGATGAGAGAGACAGGTCGAGGAGCCCAGTGTCAAGAGCATACATGGTGTTGGCCCAGGAGTTTGTCTGCTTCCTTGCCAAGAGGAAAGGAAAAGCCGACAGCCATGAGATCAACTACTCAAGGTCGACAGAGGAGATGCAGAGGAAGCTGGATGAGAGCAGGGCCAAGGAATGGGGAAATTGGCTGAAGTACAAGGCCATTCGTTTTCCCACTGAAGATGAGGTTGCAGAGATGATCGCAGGAGGCTGCGATGTCATACCCATGAGATGGGTGGACATCGACAAGAATGAGAAGCTTCGGATACCTGGAGGACCTGAGGTACCAGAGAAGCTCAAGAGCAGATTGGTGATCAGAGGAGACCTGGAGAAGGAATCTTTCAGGACAGATTGTCCCACGGCAAGCAACACTGCCATCAACATCTTGTTGTCGTACGCGGCCAACAAGGAGCTTGAGCTGCACTCTGGAGACATCACTGCGGCGTTTTTGCAAGGGGCACCGATCGAGAGGACGTTGCTTCTATCGGCGCCGAAGGATGGGATTCCAGTAGAAGGAGGAGACAACATTCCACCATTGTCTAAATTGGTGGCTTTGATGTCGGTGTATGGCTCGAAAGATGCGCCGAGGGGCTTTTGGTTGGAGCTTCGAGGTGAACTACTCAAGCAAGGCTTGGTCGAGGTTGACCCAGCTTTCTACGCCCTGGTCTATGAAGGCCAGACCCAAGGATTGCTATGCTCGCATGTGGACGATCTACTATGGACAGGAGGAGAGCTGATGGACGAGCTGATGAAGAAGGTCCAGGAGAGGTTCACTTTTGGATCTACAGAGCATGGCAGCTTTCGCTTCTGTGGTCGAAAGATTGAGGAGAAGGAGGATCGCTATGTGGTGACCTGCCCGGAGTCTTTAGGCAAGGTCAAGCCTATCCACATTGACGGAGGACGTCAAAGAGATCCCAATGATGCCGTGAGTGCTGAGGAGCAGAGCCAAATGAGGGCCGTGCTTGGAAGCCTTGGTTGGGTGGCCCGTCTTTGCCGCCCGGAACTTTGCTACATGTGCTCCAATCTTCAGGGGCGTCAGGCAAAGCCCATCGTAGATGACTTGGTGAGGACTAACAAGTTACTGGCATCGGCGCAACGCACAAGCACCAATGGCATCGTCTTCATGAAGAAGCACTTCGACTTTGATGGATCGGTCTTGATTTCCATGACTGACGCTTCACACGCTGCAGAACTGTGTGTTGCGGAGAACGGCCAGAAGCAAGGCCATCGATCTCAAGGAGGACGCTTTTTGCTGCTTGGAGACAAAGTCCCCGATTTGGGACATGAAGCTCGCTGCCACATCATCGAATGGCAGTCCCAGACTCTGAAAAGAGTATGCAGATCAACGCTACAAGCGGAAGTACTTTCTTCGATGACTGGGAGTGAAGCGGGCCAGCAGGTGCGGGCTTTGTTGTACTCGTTGGTGCAACCACGTGGTTTGGAGGACCGTGGTTTTCAGTGGAAGATCGATGCAGCTGACTCGAAGCTTTTGGCTTGGATGTCGGATTGCCGCTCCTACATCGAGTACATGAGTTCCCTGGCACCGAGCACCGTCTCGGACAAACGCCTTGCCATTGATATGACTTGTCTTCGGCAAGAGCTTTGGAGGCGTCCACAGGAGGAGGTCGGAGACCCTTCCACAGGGCAGTTTATGCCCATCGATGCAAAGGATCAGCTCTTTTGGATGAGCACAGCGGACATGACAGCAGACCAACTCACGAAGGCTATGAAGTGGGATGCAGTCCGATTCCTTTGCGAAAAGAATTTGTTGAAGCTCACAACGAAGGTTGTTCGAGCGGGACTTCAGTCCATAAAAGAATGACGGGTGTCAGAATGTTGGTTCTACACTCATGGACATGAAGTCATGCATGTACCGACGGCACTTTGGTCCAAAGGGCCCTTGAGTCAGTGTCTACAAAAAGTGTGCCACGTTGATGGTTTGCAGCTGGTTTTGACCAACTCTTTCTTGAAAACAAGTATATCTAGGTCGTCTTCAAGAGATTTTCACACCAATCCTTGGCGAAGATGAAGTGCTAACTTTTGGGGATAATCAACCAACTTTCCCAGAGGATAGCCGTTGTAAAGCCCGGCCATTTTGGACTTTTGGATATGGAATTGTAAGCAGCTACTTGTTGTTGGTATGATTGGTATGCTTCAGAGGCGCTTCAGAAGTGAACCATGAACCACCAGCTATGGAGAACATGCCATTTCCAAGAGGGGCTGCCTGTATTTGTCAACTGCTGGGATTTCAATCAATTTTAGTCTCTGAATTGGATGGATTCATGATTCGACCTCTTTTGACAAGGCCAGTCGTCGAGATGCCACAAAATAAAGTTTAAGGACAAACACATTTCATGAAGTCTTATGAGTTCTGTATGCTCTTCATGTTCACCATTTTTGTGGAAATTGGTGCTGCCTTTGCAGTATCTATCCAATCCCTTCAGAGCAAACGCAGGACTTTGCGACTTAGAAAAGGAAATATGAATGTTTCATGCAATTTGTCCCAAGATGGTGTGAATTCAACGCTGCATATAAGTCATCACTGCATCACTGCATCAGTTTGTAAAGTTCTTTCGCACAAATGTGTCAGATACCGTTTGATTACATTAGTCTTTTGCTACAGTATGCTACACCTTTTATCCTTCAGCCGTTTCCAGATATCTTCAGAGTTTGAGAAAAATGTCTTCCAAGATGTAGTTTTGAGGCTGAAAGGTTTGTGGTGTTTTTTTTTGTGTATCATGTTGGTGGATGTACTCAACTTTTCACCTTTCATGCCTTTGAAATGGTTGGTTTTGGTAATTTAGGACATTTCCCTTTCAGTTTCGCGTGTTTTTTTTTCCAGGGCAAAAACCCCACCAGTTTTGATTTTGACGGTTCAAAAAGTTCATGGTCGCCCATGACAAAAGGTGATGCTTGGGTCAAACGCATGATCATCACCAGTGACAAAAGCAGCTCGGTTTTCTTTGAGTTTCCTATCAGATTCGTGGGATTGGTTATTGATTTTTCAGGAACTGAAACGTTTCTCTCTCTTTTTTTGGTTACTGTAACAGCCGGGGAACTAGTAGTATCAACGTAGATGTCGACGTGGGAGTGTATCTTTGTAACACGTAAACAGTAAACCAACTTCAAAAATGGCAAATCATTTGCGTTGGTGAATTATCTATCCGAGATAGATGCACAGTGCAAGGTGGCCCAAAAAATGGGGTGTTAACATCTTGATTCTTCTTTAGCTCCAATGTTTCTCAACAGTGGTGGTTGAACCCTGCCTCTTCCGCACAAAAGAACGCCTCTCGGACTCTCGTGTGTGGGAGAAACACCCCGAAATAATACCCGCTTGAAAACTATAACATATCCCCTGAAAAGAAAATTGATGGTTGGACGATGAAATTTCCTTTGAAGATGGCCCCTTTTCAAGGGGCATGCTAATTTTTGGGAGGGGGTTAAAACATCATCATCATCATCATCAACACCCGCTTCCACGAAACCAGCTGATTTGAGGCTTGGTTCTTGGCATCTTGGATGCAGACTGAGGTCACGAATGGGGATGGTGAAAGCAGACGGGCGACCCCGTGGTTTTGTAAAACTTTGCCGTACACCTTTGCAAGCTCTTCAAAAATGGTCTATTTGAGTCGATTTGAGTAGGAAACCAACATCAATTTTTGGGTCATGTGATTTTGACACCGGATCCGATCTGTATTAAATTCGGCCTCAATGGGACCATCGTCCATTTGATTGAAAGAGGGGATCACATTTGCTTTCAGGCAGTCCACATCCTCATCTTCACTTACAAATCACGCTTATTATAGCTTGGTGGTTTTGATTGGGATCGCGGAAAGAACGTTTTAATATCTTTAGTGGCTATTCAGGCTATTTTCCTTTTCCAAGACGGATATGGAGATTTTGCCAGGTTGGAGTAGTACCTGACTGATCATCCAGGTTGGAAATACCCACCATTTGAAGGGGAACTAGACTTGGACGGCGCGTTTGTTGGAAATCAGTTCAATGAATGGGGGGGAGACAAAACAAAACCCTACATGTTTTTTCCCTACATGGATCCGGTGTGCTGAACCCAAATGACCTCTATTTTTGAGGGTCAACCCACCAAAACAAGACTTTTTCCAATCAAAACCGGGGTCATTTGGGTTCCAGGTAGGTAAATATAACAAACTCCATGGATCACTCATGGGCGTTCAACCGTTCAACCTGAGGTCATGTACTTATTGATGATGCCCCAGCACCGAATGCTCGAGTGCATATGCCAACATGGGAACATGTGCCCGCGTCAGCACAGCAATCAAGATGTGACAGGGGACGGAAATTGCAGAGGGATTTGTTTGACTCTTTTTTCGGATGGTTAAGGATTCGACGGATTTCTTCCAAGAATGACCTGATATTTTAAACAAGTATTGCAGAAGAGCGCAAGCCAAACAAATATCAAAGCCATCATTTTGAGGTCCTTCCAGATCTCATTTTGCAAGAAATCTCTTCCGGCAGAATTTCCTGTTCATTCTCCAGGAGTTTTCACATCCAGTTAACTGGATGAAAAATCTTGGGATTCTCCCCCCCCCACCAGTCACCTCTTTAGGATGAGGAAGTCACTCCACTTTTAGTGTGTTAACCTCAGGGGACGACAGTTTTCACGACCCTCAGGTTTGGTTCACCCAGCACTACAACGCCGCGATGACGGGTCACCGTCGTTTGGATCGCTGGGAAAATTGGCGTGAGCTCCTAATGGAGTAAGTGCCCCAATGGCACCGAGTCGCGTTTTTTTTTGGGGGGGTTCCCAAAAAGGGGGAAAGAGTTGGGATGTGATTTTTTCAGATGCCATGGAGGTGAACAAAAATGTGGTTCCTACGATTTTTTT
>OMLO01004765.1_pt1 | contig 11355 bp, 4 predicted proteins | sample 1674811 | NCBI WGS metagenome assembly OMLO01 (sample SAMN06265003, study PRJEB25207) | coral metagenome | isolation source: Coral host | place: Mexico:La Bocana,Puerto Morelos, Mexico | collected 2008-11-13 | reverse complement strand
AAGCATACACCTCTGGTAGAAGTGAATGCCTCAACATACAAAGAGTGAGGCAAATTCCGATACCTATGATTCATATAATCATTTCATCCTTGCAGACATTCGCCAGGTGATATGACAATGACCCTATCTGTTGTGCCAAGGCTGGAAGCAGACCTAGGTGAAGGGATGTTTTTTTTTTGAATTGAAACTTGATACTTTGCTCACAAAATTTGGCAGACCTGCAGTACAGTACTTACTAGCACAGAAAGTCAAAATCCCTCTGAACCAACAAAAGCCGACTCTAGTCGACTCTATTTCTAGCCGCGTTTGGTGTGATGCAGATTAGCAGAGCACCTCTATGCTGTCAAGACAGAGCGAGACAGGCTCCTTGACTTGTGAGGGCATGCAGGCAGAATGGCTCCGTAGGAATATTATAAAACTATATACAGGTCAATGTGGAGTGGGACAAATCTCTTCTCATTGTTTTGGAAGAGACCCTCCAAAAGGAAACAATCGCAGTAAAAGTCTAGAGTGTTGTCGTTGAAGTTTGAGGAAGAAGAAGGAACAACTTGAAGAAGCTGGTGATTTGGCTGGAGCAAATGCCATCCCACCACCAGGTGCCTCGTTGAGAACTCTTTCGCAGACGGGATTGTGTTTAATTTTTCTTTGGTTCACGCAAATGATGTCACATCATCTTAGCGCATACAGCCAAGGTGACCCACCCAAAAAGAAAAAGGGCTTCTTCGAGGCAACAACATATGGCAGTTTGATGTGCGATTGTAGACATCGTACATGCTGCAGCAATGAAGTGAAATCACAAAAACAAAAAAACGAAACCCTGCCTTTGGCTGAATACGTAGGAGATATCCAAGGATGAGGACTGGGATTGATTGGGAGACACACAAGTCACCATGAAATAGAAGACCGCAATAGATTTATGTCGTTGCTGCTATCCAGTGTTTCAAACTTGTACCAGACTGCCTTCGACACCGTTGAGCAGGTTTGTTGTTTTGATTTGAACGATGCGACGATGCACGTCACTTGGTGTAGAGAATCCTGCTGATACAAGAACTTTTGGATTGGTAAGCGTTTACTTCACAAAAATGTACCTCAATGGTATTGCCGCTCCTGCATAACTTGTTGGCCATAGAACTTGGCAGTTTTTTTTGGTCAGACGATGTCAGACGCCAGACCGGTAACACAAATGCACAACAACTGCTGTATGGATCAACATGGATCAACTATGAACTATAAACTGCATCTGGCGAAAAAGAAAACACACTGCAGCCTACGATGTTCCTAATAGGCAACCTCTTGATTTCTGCCCCTGGGGGAAGCCGAAGAGAAATCAGGACGCGCCTCATGACCATCCAGTCCGGGCAGGCTGGGTTTGTAGCTCAAAATGCGTTTGTGGTTTGAAAAGGATTTATGACAGTGTCAGGTCATTGTATCAAAACATGTTAGAGTCCATCTAGCTCCGCCCAATATATGGTTCCCTTGATTTCCATCATCCTCAGCTCTTTGCAAACCGCAGTTCGAATCACAACGGCAAATATGAAGAACGCGGAGACGTGGGGGGCTTACATCTTGGCAGTCTTGCCATCCAGCCACATTGCTTCTTCAGGTGTTTTCCCAACCAGCACCAGCAGTATGCAGTCACACCGCTGAACTGCAGCACCTGCATCATCCTGCATCTACATCCACGTTGTTTTCAATACTTTCTATTGTTTTCTGCGGGGAATTGGAATTGCATTGTCCAGATTTGTGATGCGCTTTTTTCCCAGATATTGTTTTACTTTTTTGTTGTCAGCATTATGTTGTCGTTGTTGTTGTTGTTGTTGTTGTTGTTGTTGTTGTTGTTGTGGTGGTCGTTGTCAAAAACCTCCATCTCATTCCAAGGCACTTGAAACGACTTCCGGTGGTGCTGCTACATGCCGCACCACACTCCACACGAACCGTGAAGGCAGAGGAAGGCGACACTGTGGCCTCAATCAAAGTAGCTCCGCGTATTGTCAGTCAATCAGGATTCCAAGCCCAAAAAAAGGTTTATTATGCCTAGAAATGTTCATAATCTTGGGTGGTAACTGTTGCCAACGGTAGGGGGGTAGATCCAACAAAATAATCAGTAAATGCAACAAGATGGGCCCCGGCCTACAAGTTTACATGGGGTGAAATGGTGCTTTTTTCAAATCCAAAAACGGCCCAGGCCTGAGCCAAAACCTTCTAGTTTGGTTGGAAGCGTCACGCTTAGAATGTGTACCGGAAGACCGTTGATACCAATCACCTGCTATGTTAAATAGCACATATGCAGCCAATTGTATGAAAATACATGGCGGGGTATTTTCATGCATACCCGTTGGGGTTTTTGACAATCTCTGCCTGGACTTTTGGTTTTCTCGACCTCTGCCGCCTCTCTGGAAGATACGGGAGGTAGGTGTGCTTGGTGAAGGTATCGAATGCTTGCACCTGCTGCCAGAGGACCGCAGCTGCAGCGTGCACCTTCATGGCATATGGCAGGAAAAACTCATATTGCCCTGCTGCCTAGACTGCGGTGGCGAAGGACATCATCAAGGCTATCCCTAACAGGGCGCTGAACATCATCCAGCCCCAATCAGGATGATCTCTGGGTTCAGAAGCGATGCAGCATCCTCTTCGTCAATCTCCTCGCCTTGGGATCTTCCAAGCAGCTGCTTTGCTGTTGTTTATGACAGCTTGCGAGGCCTGGAAGATCTGGAGGCTGTTGATCACAGTCGGCCAAGTACATCATCCCCCGAAACTTCTGTGGTGCAAGCCCGACCAGGCCATCAAGCTTGTTCTTTTTGGATCACCAAATCGTTTATGCATTGGGGGTGCGAAATTCCTGGTCACCACTTTCTTGGATTTGCTTGGACACCATGCATTTTTCCATGGGTTTGGGGGGTCCAAATGATTAGAAAAGAACGGTTCCCATGCTTGAATCCGCCATCAAACATCCTTTCATCTTGAGCGCTTAAGATGATGCTTGGAAAAAGTGACCCCAAAATAATCTCCCTTGAATGGTGGTTCTTTCATGATGCTGAATCCCATGATCTCAAATCCGTGAAAAAATCCCCAAAAGAACAAACAAACAACAACTTTTTCGTTTAAGCATCCAGAATTGGAAGGTGGATCGGATTCCAAAATTGGCTTTTCTATGGATTCTTTTCTGAGGGTTTTTTGGTGTCTGTAAACCCCAAGGTCCTCGTCCTGTGGAAGTGACCCATTTCCCCCCCAAAAAAATAACAACCCAACCGACATACATTCGGCGAATACCCCTCCTGAGGTGAAGGGTGTTTTTAGATATATATTTTGGGGGGTCCAAGTCATACAGAACCTCAGTTTCCGCGGCCTGGATCGTAAAAATCACTTAGTAACTTGGTTGGTTCATAACCTACTTAGGGGACGTATGGTAACCTTCAAAAATATAGGGGTGAAATAATTAATAATCCATTGCTCCTAGGTAAAAGCAGGACATCCCAGTAGGGTTTAACGAAGCCTATAACTTTCCACTGTCACTGGCAGGTGGCCCTACAGCATCCCAAAATACGTTCTGAACTTGCTGGTTTTCTTGGAATCTTAGCTGAGCCAACAAAAAGAAACGGCCTTACTTTCCATTGAATTCTATTTGTTGAAAGACCCGGGATCCTTATTTCATGGTTTATGAAATAATCCTCACATAACCGGGTAGTATTATCCCCTAGCTTTGGACCCCAAGACCATCAAAAATGAAGGTTGTATACCCTGAAAATATGGGTTATACAGTTATACAGTTCACGAAGCTGCATCCTCCCCCGGAGGATCTCACGGGCACAATCCTTTTCACCAAAGCCGAAATGGTCCCTGCGATACATGCAGGCAATGACCGGTATCACCGGAGGAAGCTGACATGCTAGATGGCGTTGTGGCTTCAACACTGGTTATATTCTATAAAAAGAAAAGAGATGCTTTCCAAGCAAACTCGACCTCCAGTGAAATTGAAGTAAGACCAACAAGGTCCAGCCATCCATCTCAAACTGCTCATTTCTTGACACGACGTGGAATCGATGACCCAGGGTAGGTCATTCCAGTGGCGCCGGCATCAATGGTCTTCATGTAGCTGGAGAGGTAATCAGCAAGGTCAATGAAAAGTGCACCGGACTTCTCAGACTTGTGATCAATCACCCATTGGCAGTAGGAGGCCACACGTGGTTCAGGATTGGATGCCAACTCGAAGTATGACCACTGCTTGTCGGCATACTTTCCAAATTCCAGCAACGTGGTGCCCCAATCTTCCAAAGATGCCACTCCTGGAGGCAAAGTGCCACGGAAAGGATCTCCACTTCCGGGAGATAACTTCTTGGGCTCAGCTTTGGCCTTGGCAACAGGCACAGGGAGCTGACCATCAAAGGAAGCAGCACCATCCTCTGTAGAACGGCGCTTGGATGCATCCGTCATGGCTCCAGGCACTGGCGGGTCTACCAGTTCAAAGCCAGAGTCTCCCATAGCATACTGCTCCAAGACACCACTGCGCTGAGCCTTGCTCAAGAGCAGACGAAGATTCTCAGCATCCTCCGTAGTCCACGACATGTTGAGGTTTCACAACAAAGACTACGATACCACAAAAATCTGGATCGGCAATGCGGGCTCGAGATCATTAAGACAAGATCATATGACAACTTAATTGTATCTTGCAAGGATGAGACAAACGAATGACGAAAAGTGACTACCCAATAGTACACCAACCCTTTTATCATTCAAGCTCAAAAGTCACAGGAAAAACATATCTTTTATATGGCCTGTGAAAAACCCATCACTAACTATTTCAAACTTGGTTCAACAACTACCCCTTGTTGAGTGCTCTGGCGATTGTGCAAACGTCTCTCTCTCTCTGCAGCTTGATTTTGAAGTACAGTTTCTTCAGGAGAGATTTGATACTGGGAAGAACGAATGCAAGACCTCAAGAGATCAATCGGGTCTCCGGCATCTTTTGTCAAGCTGTCGGCCAACATGCGGTCAGTGGGAACCCAACGAATCTGAGCGGCCATGGACTTCAAGCTATCTCTGATGATTACTATATCAATGCTTGTTCGACGATCTTCAACAGATGTGGGACTGGAAGGAGAAATCAAATGATCATACAAAGACTTGCAATCAGTTACCACAATTGGAGGTCTTTTGGACAACACTTGTTGATAAGAACGAACATCAAAAGGACCATCCAGAGTCTCAGCTAGAAGCAAGCTCAACCATTCCACTGTTCCAGTGGCAGTTGACATGGCTTGAGATTCGGCGCCTAAGGTGGACGAAACAGCACGTGGAAGTTTATAGCTTTTCCAAGTCACAGGATTCCAAGCACACAGCTTACCATCATTCAGTTGCTTCTGGGTAAAAGCAATTATGAAACCAGCTTGAGTATGAGTGCCAACATTTGCGAAAGCTGCGTCGGAGTGACACACCAAGGACAATTCTGACAAAGGAATGGGCTTAAAGGTGATGTCAAGATCTGAATGTTGTTTGGCTCTTCGAACAACATTACTAGCCTGTTTCAAATGTCTAACGCAAGGCTTAGGAAAAGCCTGTTGACTCAGACTGGTCTGTGCTGCCAAATCGGGACGTGACTGGGTAGAAAGCCAGTTCAATCCACCGTTTATCGCCCTAAGAACCTTGATCTGATGTGGCTCTAAGGGAGTCTCAGGATTGCTACCTCGGCATAGGTTCGCTGGTCTAAGCTTATCAGCGAAAGCTTGCATGGACATGTGGATAGTGCCATCGGGATCTTGTTTATAGAAGGCACCACAAAACTCTCCGGACTTAACTCGCCATTTCCTGAAAGGAAATCTTTGCTTCAGTTGCTCAATGGAAAGGTCAAACTTTTCACCGGCACCACCCACGGCACAATCATCGACGTGCACACCTAGCACACCACAGAGAGCATTAGAACTATCTCTCAGGGTGTAAAGACACGGATCGAAACAGCTGGGAGTCCACCCAAGTTTTTGAATCTCAGTGTCAAAAGTGCGAAACCACGAAGATGGAGCATCATTTTGGCCGTACAAATTTCCTAAGATCTCAATGACAGCATCAGAAGGAACACCAGGTATACCTCCTGGGGGTTGATGTGCATATAAAGGACGAAAACGTTCTTCCAGAGGATCAGCTTCTAGAAAAGCACCTTTTATGTCACCCAATTGAAGAGACCACTGCTGTGAAGAAAGAACTTGCATGATCAACATCCTACCAAGTTGACTCAACGTGGGGGACTTCAGTTTTCCTTCAAGGGCTTTGATATCTAGATCTGGATCCAAATGTCCCTGCAAACACCAACGACCCTTTACATCAAAGGAGGACAAAACGTTGTTATCAATTTCAACACCTTCATCAATGGGTTTTCTAGTGATCACGAAACGACTTCCAATGAATCGATGCTGAAATTCATCCTTGATCTTTTGGGCAGCTTTGCCATAATGAAGTTTCAACACATTTTCTTTGGACATCAGGGTGGTCCATTCAGTGCGTTTACCTTTGTCAATCTTGGACTGAAGTTCAGGTGGATTATTACTGTGATGCAATTCCTTGGACATCTTTTTGGCCAGATAATCTGCGATCAGAACTTCAATGGTTAAATCAGCTGTGCTCCAGCTCTCCACTCCATCGAGGCTTGCCACAGAGAGAACTTCTTCAGTTCGAGGTCTAACTGCTGGAGGTTCAGACACGGATGAAGGATCTTCTATTGAGTCCGACGTATCTGCTTCCAAGGTCCGTTTGGTACCGGCAGAAAGATTATCAATCAAACGTGGCACAACTTCTCTCATGATGTCAACAAAGTCTTCAGGTTGCATAGGTGCAGGACGATACAAAGCTAACTTGCCATCTTTTCCATGTATTCTTCTCCTAACCGGCCCATAGCTGGATTGGGATTCTTGGTTATCTCTAGAAGTCTCACCAGAATCCATGGGAACTTCGGCTGCGGCTTGATTACTACCAGATGGTGCAACAGAAGTTTCTTTGTCCTTTTCCTGTTCACTATTTTCAGTGGTGCTGAAAGGTGGAGGAACATCATCAGAAATGGGCACACTAATTGGCTTTGCAATAGGTCTCGGGGTTTCACCAGTAGGAGTCACACCAGACGACTGGTGGGCAACACTAGGAATCTCAGGAGGTTCATTTGGATACGACTGATGAACCAAATCAATGTATTGCTGACTCTTAAAAGCACCACCCTCGATCATGTCCTTGATGCCAAGAAGTTCAACTTGTGGGGTGTTAATTAATGTTCTCTCTTCTGATGTTGCAAACCTTACTTGCTCTGGGGCACATCTCAGAATGCTTTTCCTATGAGCGAGAACAAGATTACGACCCACATACCCAATAACTATTGCGGTTCCATACCAACGACCTTCTTGGTGTAAAACTCCTTGCTGCCATTTCTGATTACGCCAGTATGCAACAAGATCACCAGGCTTAAAGGACTGAGAAACTCTTGGTCGAGCAGCCAATGCTGCACGAAGGGCTTTGTCATCTTGGAGTTCTAACACCGCCCGTCGAGCACTAGCACGAATTGCTTGGCTTCGAGCAGCAGCTTCACAAGTCAATGAAGCCGTTGCCGGGACAACGTGAATTGGCTCGGACAGCAGGTCTGATGGCACCATGGGATTACGTCCAAACACAAATTGATGAGGAGTAAAACCATATGTCTGAATCATGGTGTTCTTTACATGAGCGTGTGACACACATTCCAACCAACTATCTTTATCCTTAGGGTTATGTTCATCAATGATTTTGGAGAGGACTCTCTCAAACCAACCCCCATGATTTTCCACCTTACCCAACTGCCAATGGGCTTCGGCCGCAATTACTCTAATGATGGTGCCTTGAGCTTCGGCTGGCCCTACCATCGGTTCTCCCAAATTGGTTTGTGCTGGGTCAAGAACAATTTCTTCAGGAATCCCGGCCCAAGCTATCCAATGTTGTTCTAAGAGATCACGAAGGAGCTTGGAGGTTTCAGTTTCAAAGAAGGGAATCATTCGTTGAAAACCGCTGGCGTGATCAACCACGTTCAAAGCTTTAACTTTCTGATTTGGCTTCCATCCCTTGAGGTGCTTCACATCAAGTCCAATTTGTCGATTAAATTCCAACACACGGTTGACTTGTGACGGAAAGGGAGTCTTAGGTTTGGCATGGCTCTTACAGAAATCACACTCGAGATGTCTGGCCAACTCTAAAGCTTCATCGGAGGCTTGTCCATGTTTCAACACTCGGACTAAATCAGCATTTGAGGGATGACCAAGATTCTTATGAAGCTTCTCAATGATTGCCAGGAGCTCCCCTTTTGATTTATGAGACACAGCACATACCTCTTGCCAGTTACTTACGGGAACAGAGTCATCCTCAATCAGCAGTACTTCGCGATGCTTGAAAGTAGGCAGGGTGTCCAACACACTGTGCACAAACTCTCGGGTGTACTTACCGGCAAAGGTGCTAATCTGTCCTACACTGGGATGACTACCGGCAATCGAATCATGACATTGATGGTTGGGATCACTAGCACCAGGACACTGCTTTCCTAGGACCTTCATATCTTCGTGAGAAACCAACAATCTTGTGCTTTTACGAATGAGGTTTGGGCTATCAGGAATCTTCAGGCCGTATTGACACATGTGGCACTTCACTAAATGATGCTTACGACACAACTTTTGAACTTCAGGATATGACCATGCTTTAGAACCTGTGGGATGTTCAAACAAGGCCCTACCACCCAAACTAACTTGTTGTTGGAACAATTCCATTGCAAACCGGATGAACGATCTACTTCGGGCTTTCCTACGAAGATATTCCAACTTATCCATATAGGTGCTATTTAGATGAAACCACCCTCCCTCGTCAGTGCATGGTGGACACACAATCAAAAGCTCAGGAGGATTATTCCTAAGCTCTTCCTTCAGCTTGGCACGTTCACTAGGCTTGGTCAAGTCAGTCCCCAGTTTGATATCAATGGATCGACCGCTATACCCGTGGGCTTCGATTTCAGGAACGAATCTAGGAGGTGAAAACACTTCAACCACCAAGAGGGGTGTACTTTGGGTTCTATCTTCTAGGAGTGCGCAACCCTTCACTTGGGACTGGATTTGACGAACCTGGTGACTACTGAAATTTCCTAAGGAATCAGACTCACTCATCGTGGCTTCATCACAGCACGGTGAATGAACATCATCAACTGCAGGGCTTGGCACTAACTGTGCAGATTCAAAAGAAAACTCAGTAGAAATTCCATCTATGCCTTTTGGAAGACAGTGTGCATACAACTTACGAGGCTTACTTGGGTCAATCTTTTCAGAAAACAACAGCCTACGAGTAGTTGCATCAAACACCTTACGAAAGCAAACGGACTTCCAGGGAGGACCACCAACTGTATCACATGGAATCTTTTTACAACCCCAGTCCTCACGAGTCCACGTAGATAGCACCACAGGACGTGGAGCAGGCTCGGACGAAGGCACATCCTCGATCTCAGACTTGGCTTCATCTTCAGTGGACATAGATTCGGGAAGGTCTACTTTCAGCACTTCTTGGAAAGCAATCTCGGTGGTTGCAGGCTTCATCACATCGATGATATATTGTCCAGCAGCATTTGTCTTCATAGGAATGCTTCGACGATCAGAGAAAACAGTCAGCGTACCATCTTTGAAATCCATTGTCGCTTCCAGTGATTGCAAAGCCGCCCTTGAGATGAGTAGGGGGGCTTGACCAGCTACGACTGCCGCCTTGATGATTCCAGACTTTCCGGCCAGAAAAACGGGCAGCTTGACAGAGATCTTTGATACTTCTTCTTGACCATTGCCGAACCGGAACAAGTTCGTCTCTTGTTCAGGGACTGGACTCTTGACACCTGCAGCGTTCCAGAGTCTCTGGAAACTTTGAAGTGTCTCTGAGCCGATGATAGTTTTACCACAACCACTATCCAGCACCCCATATCCCGGACTTGACACCAAAAGAGTCTCATGACCAGGCAAGGCTGAGGAAAAACCTTGGTTGCGAACTCGATCGATGAGAGACCAGATTTCCACAGAGGCAATGAAGTGAATCTCGGGCTCCTCAAGGACCTGCAACTCGACCGGGACCTCGGAATTCACAAGGACCTCGTGCTCCTCAGACACTTGAACCACGGCTGCACCAGAAGGTGTGGCAGTCGACGATGAAGCCGATGCTGACTTCCGATCAGAAGCTGGATCGCGCTTCTGACGACACTCACGGGCCCAGTGGCCAATCTTACCACATCGATTGCACTTGGTACGGCGTTTCAATTCCTCTATTTCCACCTTGAAGCTCCGTTTGACTTCCCGAGCTTTGTCAAAGCGTCTCGACTTTTGCAGCTTATTGAGTTCAGCACGTTTCTCCTTCCAAGATACCGCCAAAACTTCAGCAACATCTGCCTCGGTGAAGACATCGTTCTCACCGGTGCCAGTCGAGGAGCTATGCTCTGCCAGGAACATTTCCAACTCAGGAATGTCAACGTCCACAGTGTCGTCCTCCATGTCGATGTTGGACGGCAAACCATCTTCGACCAAATGAGCATGAGCTGCTCGTCTCTTCGGAATCACCATATCCGGATAGCAGCTCCTAAGGGCAGTTGAAATACGTTCACGTTTCAAACTTCCCAACGCTCTGGCCAACACGACAGCCTTCTGCTCAGAAGTGAGCTCCGACTTGTGAAGTAAAATCCATCCCCGAGCTTCATCAGGAAAATTGACACCAGTTTTGCGATTGAGCCTAGCGAAAAGCTCAGAAGCCCGACCAATCCATGCCTTGAGCGTCTCGCCCTCGGAGGCCTTCAGCAAGAAAACTTCCGTAAGGAGCTCCCCAAGCTCGTCAGTCTGATCACGAAGGGGGAACCTCTGATCAAGGAGATCCCAGATGACTCGCTCGCCACCCTCCTTCTGATAATCTTCCGGTGCTAGATGTTCAATGCACTCCAGAGCCTTACCCGTCAACAGAGTGTAGATCCAAGCACCTTTCGCTGTTTTGGGGAGCTTATCCAACGTCAACAACTTGTTGGATGCCCAAGTCTTCCACCGCTTGTACTCTTGCGGGTCTTCTCCGTCTCCGGAAAAGTACCGGACAGCACCGCCTGTCTCTGAGGCGCCTGCCATGGCGTTGTGACAAGGATCTCCACCAGGAGATCAAAATTGCCGCTTCACAGAAAAGCAGCAGGAACACTGTTGCCAGTGCTCCGCTACCAATCACGAAGCTGCATCCTCCCCCGGAGGATCTCACGGGCACAATCCTTTTCACCAAAGCCGAAATGGTCCCTGCGATACATGCAGGCAATGACCGGTATCACCGGAGGAAGCTGACATGCTAGATGGCGTTGTGGCTTCAACA
>OMLO01004763.1_pt1 | contig 11360 bp, 6 predicted proteins | sample 1674811 | NCBI WGS metagenome assembly OMLO01 (sample SAMN06265003, study PRJEB25207) | coral metagenome | isolation source: Coral host | place: Mexico:La Bocana,Puerto Morelos, Mexico | collected 2008-11-13 | reverse complement strand
ATTGGAAAGAATGGATGATATTTGCTGAACCAACCAAGGGTGATTCTAAAAGACACGTAGTTGCAGTACCGTTTTTTTGTTTTTTGCGCAAAAAAACGAGAAGTGGTGCTACCAGAAAATCGGTCACATCACCGTGTGGGTCTGGGAATAAAAAGGGAGTGTGAACACATACGCATACAAGTTAGCTTGTACCACAAGGGATAGTATTTGACGATTGTGTGTGATCCCGTAACAAATTTATCTTCCGCCCAATGTAGTCCAATTTATCTACTCATGGGCTTAGAATCAGTTAATTTTGTTCTAAAATGATAAGTACCACAAGGAGAGCAAGGGCTTTTCTGACACAAATATATAGCTATGATGTCATCAATGAATTGAGTTAAGCATAACAAGTTTTACGTAGTGCACGCGCACACAGTTACCTAACCCACCCGACCGCTTTGCCGCAATGCTAATTAATTAATTAATTTCAATTAATTAAACAAATTAATTTCAATTAATTAAACAAACATTAAAGTTTAAACCCATTTGCCTTAGTGCCATAACCACATAACCATCCCAGCAGTGCACTCTGCACTGAAAAGGCGACATCGCTGAGCCAACTGTTACTTGACAGAAAGGATAGAGCTATCTTTATTGACTAAAGTTTCAGTAGAAATAATGTTTCCTTTTCCATTCTCAGGCACGTGGCATTGATGTACAACAGGTTTCACTGGTTATCAATTATGACCTGCCTGGAAATCGAGAGAACTACATTCACAGGTTAAGTCAATTTCCTTTCCTTCCCTTAACTTGACTTTCTTTGTTTGCTGTGTGCCTACCTCGGCGGCCTTGATTGCTGGTGGTCAATGTTGATGGGTGGGTAGGAGTTGGAAGGAGGTTGCAAATCTTCATTGAATCACTCAGAGTTTTCTAGTCCAAACAGCTGGCATGGGTGCAGAAAGTGGGCACACATCTTATTGCTTTTCTTGCCTGTTTGACTTCCTTTCCCAGTTGATTTAAGACTTCTTTAAATCCAGGGAACCATCGCTAATCATGTACAATGCTCCTATTTGCAGGATCGGTCGTGGTGGTCGGTTTGGTCGTAAAGGCGTGGCCATCAACTTTGTGACCCTTGAAGACCATCGTATATTAAAAGACCTTGAAAACTTCTACAACACAGAGATCGAGGAAATGCCAATGAATGTGGCCGATCTTATCTAAGAAGTCAAATCACTATTTCAGCTTTCGAATGCAATAACAATGCTTTGCTAAAACGTAGAAGAAAAAAAAAAATTGCAAAAGTATCAAACCAAAAACTCAATGATCATCGTTTCGTACCGAACAAGTCGGTGTGAACACCCCCTCTCCCACGGATATGTCAAAAAATATATAACGTGTTTTAAACGAAATTGACGTTTATTGTTACTTTTTTTGTTTGTTTTTGTGCCCGTACACTGTGGAAGAGAATGCAGATACCAAATCCGACAGGCATATACTAGTTTTCGACGGAAATAGAAAAAAAAGAAAAAACTTGTACTTAAAGATTTAGCTTAGTGGGGTTTGACATCTGCTGATTTTTCTGTCATCGCTAGTGTTTGGTATCAGCTTTGTATATTGACCTAAATTGGCTCTTAATTATTTTATGTAGGATGGACATTGAAGATAGGTACATAGGTGGCACGATTGTGCCCTCCTGGTCAATAAAGTAATGTTCTTAAACACGACTTCGTGTCTTTGTCGTTGTTTACCTCGTATTGTAGGTTGCAATCGGCTTTAATGTTTGACCTTTTTTAGGGGTGGCGGTAAATGTGATCCTGCAAGGTCACAAAAAATGGGGTTAGAGAAATGAAGTGTTGTTTTGATTTAATGCGTACGTACTTGCAGTGTTATCACCAGTGTACATGTCCTTTCAGTGGGTTGAGAAATATGATATCTAACCGCTTAAAATGCAGAAAATAAAACGGGTATGGAGGGAGGGGGCCGAACTAAGAAAGCACTGTAAAGCGGCATTGGAGGCATTCCTTGGCCTTGGTCAAATATGGTGGAATTATAGGACTTCCATATTTTCTTTTTTTGTGATTCTTAACGCGGATTTCTGTATTTGTACCTCCAGAATAGATATGACGAGAAAAATCATTCGATTAACGCCCGGAGCATGTTAGTGGCGAAGGGAAATGACTTGCCGCTTTACTTCACGACATGTCATGAAAAGGCAAAACACTAACCCAACCCGTGCAGGAATTCTTTTGCTGACTACATTAGACTGGAAATCTACCAGACGGTTTACGGACAAACTTGCCGATTCTTTCCAGCTGGATTACTAATAACCATATCGAGAAAATATCGACTCCATGTTCTTAATCGGAAATTCAACTCGAAATCCTGACCTGAAATCCTAAATCGAAAATCGAAGTCAAACTCGAAATCCTAACTCGGAAGTTAGTTTGTCGCAGCTGGTTAAAGCCAAACTTTGCAAATCTGGCAAACTCGGTAGATTAAGCACAGCATATTAGCAAACACAAAAAGCCTGGCCCTGTCATTCTGAAGATTGCGTTTACTCAAATCTTAAAGAACTACAAGGAGTGCGGTGGGAGATATTCGAACTACACTTGGTAGATCCAATCATTTAATCTAGTTCACAAAAAGTAGCGAACACCAGTAGATCGCAGTAGTAGAAGTAGTAATAGTAAATAGTAGATACAAATCGTAATAGTAGTAGGTTCGTATGAAGGGGTATTCGGGACAAAGTTTTGAGCCCATAAGCAAAACGAACACTACATAGAATTTGGATGATGATATTTTTCCCCATTATGAGGTGAATTGTGGTGTTACATCAACTTACATTGTAAATTTCAATGGCACTGAATTGTAATTTTCTTGAATTTTGACCGGCTTTATGCCAAACTGCTAGTAGATCCCAAATAAATGAAACTGCTAGCCTAAATGTCAATGAGTGGACACTCCTTGATTAAAACCTCAGAAGATTTGACGCACTACCAACCAGCTTTTTGGAGTACTTCTCATTACAACATTTAATGAAGACAACTTTACAAGATTGTGTTTAATGAGTAGCTTACTGATAAAATCCTGAATGGAGATGACCAGGCATAATGGCGCATAACTAAGGTAGTGTGGTTAAATTTTCGTCAGTATTGCCATGTCGTGGGAGCTAGCAGGAATACCGAACAAGGTGTCCTCTGTGGTAGGAGAAATTTGACACGCATTCTCTTGGTTGAACCAGTTCAAGACTTTTTGGGTAAACAATTTAGCAAACATTCAATTGAATCTTTATCTCCCCAGTATCCCTATTCATCGTCCACCTTAATACCAAATCTGAATAATTGTTTCTTAGTTACTATCGTTCTATGAATTAATTTAAATTGAAACTCTTTGAGTTTAGTTTCCTTACAAATGTTTTTTTAGTGATTTAAAGATCTTAGTCCACACGTCATTTTTTTAAGAGAGTTTTTGCTCCAGCGTTTAGGGCCCGTTTCATCTTCGGTAACTTGGGTTAGTATCACCCAACTAGTGGACTAATGCAAATCCTGTATTTTGATTGGCTACGCTACTAGGGGACTATTAGTAATAGTCATCGAGTAGCGAAATCCTTTCGTTTTATTCCCAAATAAATCTTTCTTCAACTTGCATTTACTAACTTTATTATTGCTTTTTCTGTCCGACTAGTTGGGTGATACTAAAACAATTAGACCCTTCGCCCTTGAGGACTACGGATCTAATTGTTAATAAACGAATAGATTCCATGTTGCCGTGCGTCTGTTTGGTAATAGATCACAGATGACGTCAAAATGTGATAAGAAAAAAAAAGTGGCACACAAGGCGATAGCCGAGTGTGTCACTGATGTTCTTACCGCATTTTGACGTCATCTGTGATCTTTTACTGAGCAGACGCACGGCAGCATGTATGGAATCTATTTGTTAAATAGAACAACCATAGTAAAACTGATGAGATCGTACGGTGAAAACAATAGACGGATCTTCTGATCGTTGCACGGTGGTGGCATAACTTGACAATCTCTGACTAAAGGTAGTTACGCGTCGTATTTTATTGCCTATGCTATATGCTACGAGAAGAAACTAGAGTTTTATGAGGAACGTGGCGCTCTTTCTTGGCGGAAAAAATTTTAGAACTATAAGATACGTGTGAAAACCACGATTCTATATTTAAATCACGTATATGCTTATATGCTAACTGATAAAAAATCAGTAGGAAATTTCATAGGAAACCAATAAACCAGTTGTTCGAAGGCTGTGGTAAGTATGAACAACGTTCTCCACCTCCACCCTCTTTATCATCGGGGAGAGAGCCGCAGAAAGCTGGGAACCACCACCCTTGACATTTGCTCACCAGTCTTCGCGCGCCTTTGAGGTAACATGACACTCGTTTGAAAACACAGGCGCCAAAATAACACTTTGTCATCTGTTGAACGAGAGCTTTGTCCAGTGGGAAGTGCCCTTTCGTTCGCTTTTGTCTTTTTATAAGCCACAATGTGGGCAAATTTCTGCGATATTTCGGACTCAGATGATGAACTGGACCACGAAGTGTGTTTTGGTAGCTACCGAGCTGACATTGTTGGTATTCGTTATTACCGTGGCACGGTGAACAACAACGAGATGGTATCACTGATACGTGAACCTCATAATCCGCACGATAGAAACGCTGTTCGTGTAGACAACGTGTATGGGATACAGGTGGGACATATAAAGCGAGAGTTAGCACGAGCCCTGGCTGATGTGATGGACAATAGATTGACGAGATTAGAAGGGTGAGTTTTGCAATGCAGGGAGATTTAACAAATTGACGTAAGTTTTTATGCGTCTGTACTCTTATTGATGATAAATTGCGTCATAACATTGTCAAAGTGGCTGTGGAACCACGATCCGCAGACGAGTGGTTCCCCAGCAAACTTTGACAATATTAGAAGCATACAGACGTATAAAAAGCTGATGTCAATTAGTTTTACAATAACGAGACCTGAAACTGGTCAAATGCCGGGAATAAATAAACAAGTAGCTCATTTGCATAAAGCAAATCTTGGCTTTACAAGATTGCCCCTTTTGCATGCGTTAAGGTGGTCTGCTGACCAGGTAAGTCTGCAATTCCATGCAAATAGCGTTTTCTTTTTTGTTGTTGTTGTTAGCAGCAGCTGTTATCACTTAGCAGCATTTATAAGTGGTAGAAGAAGAGTTCCATAAACACCCGAATGTGAGACTGGCCAAGTAAAAGGAATGAGGAAAGCCTGAAGAGTAGTTTTTTTTTCTTGCTGTTTTTTTTTAGAATGATAGCTGGCGTGATTGATCAAAGCATCAATATTACAATTTTTGTTAACGTTCCAGCACAACAGTTCTTCTTTGAAATTGCCTGAAGGATGGATTTTTTCGAAAGTTACATGTAAAATAAGTGAAACAGCTTACTAAACTTGGTGGACACAACGTTTTGTGAAGTACGACTCACGCCAACATGTTTGTTTTGATTTTTGTGAGCTTTCTCCTGACCCCTCAGGTGATTACATAATGCCTTGCGTTTAAGTGTGCATTAGAGCCCAGGCATCTCACAGAAATATTACTGTTTTGAGCAACCTTAAGCTTAAGCTTTTAGATGGTTAAGCTTATGTCGCTTGTAATACTCACAGGCGTTTTCGTTCTCAATGGAAAGCACCCATGGTGATCAAGGTCCTAAACCAGGTTCTTATATAATATGACACATGCACAGATCATTGTCAGATAATTGGAATCTTGTTTGAACTGTGTTTTCTCCTCAGTGTTGTTCCATTTGGGAAAAATAACATCTACACCATGCCTTGTGATATGACATTTTGGGGTAGGCCAGAAAATGAACAAGAAACTCTTCAGAAGATGCGTCAGTATGGCTACATTTTGAGAACATTTAGGGAGCCAATTCCACAAAAGGGTGGTGCTTCTGGACCGGATAACTTGCGACCAATGATGGGTATTGGAAGACCTCCTTCTGTTAAGATTTCATATGATAAGGTACGTGTATATAATGGATAATTGACCAAGATCTTTAGGTCAAGATGAATGGATATTGGCCAAGTTCTTTTTATTATTGCAACTTTGTTAACTTAGGTAAAGCCAAGGTCTATAAACACACACAAAACAAATGAGGCCAATATCCTTCAATCTCTGACCAAGTAAGTTTGATCAATGGAATTGTTCTATGACAAAGAACACCATTTTCTTCATTTTTGTTCCTTTGGTTCATTTTTCCTGTTTGTATAGTAGCCATGTACTGAGTCATAAATTTAATAATAAAATATGTCAAAGTATAGAAATTCAGTTTTTTTAATGGCCAGATAATTTGTGCCTTAGGGTGTGTTCCAGTTGGATTTGGGATACATTGAGAGAGTCAGAGTATGAGCTTCACTTGCCCAAACTTGCCTTGAGTTTGTACCATTTCATAATCAAATGCCTATATTGGTTTGGGATTACTCCAGATAAGGCTTATTTCCTCTACCACCCTATATGGTGAAAGCCACTTATTCCTTGAAAAGGAGAGCAAGGCTTGTAGTTACAGTGTATGTACACTGTGTATCTTTTGCGGTGACTGGATTACATGCAACACTGACAATAGTACTATTATGGTATCTTTCAGATGACCATGGAGTTGGACAAGCTGTTTGAGAAACTTGGACAGAACAAGATGGCAACCATTGAACCTGCTGAGGTAAATAAATCAGACTGAAATAATTGTAACATTGTAATGCATGAAGTATCAGTGAGAGCGGTTTTCACTTGAGAGTTGAAAGTTCATGTAGCTTGCGATGCTTTGGTGTTGAAGTATTAGTGTCATCTGTTTACAAGCAACATGACTCACTTTCACATGCTGTAGTGCACTTCACATTGGCTTTGTGTGTTTCTTCTCTAGTTATTGCTTCACTGGATTGTCTGTGCCCTTTGACTGGCAAGAATGATTATTTTACTGGTTTTTGCTTAAACTATGGCAGAAAATTGTAATCACTCTACAGCATGCAAAAAAGTTGTGTCCGATAACTTGGGGCAAATGGATTTTGCTGTAAGACAAGCGGATTCTGTTTATGAATCACTTGCTTGACAGGGAAGTGAAGTTTCGTAGGGTATGTTAAGGAAATTCAAATTATGAAGTACTGTAAGAAAATGAAGTTTGGGCGGGGCTCATTAAGAACAACTTCCTTCATAGTTGCTATCAGGCTTCTAGCCAGGATTTGAAAACCAGGCATCCAAAATGTGCTGTGAAGACAGGAAAAAAATTAAGCAATTCTTTAAAAAGTGGCCGTCCACACAATGCCAGGATACCCATCTGGCCTGGTTGTTATGAGTTGCATCATAGCACTGTTAAAGCTTCCTAAAGGCTTATTAATTAAAATATTTTTTCTGGCGCCCATCTCTAGAGGTTTCAGTTAGATGTTGCTACTGTCATTTCATACTGTAGTGTACTGAGTCTCATAAGCCCTGCATGTGTATGCCAGTGGGTACTGACCATGTAATTTTTTAACTTAAACAAGATTAAAAAATAAAAAGTTAGGGGTTTCATAAACATTTTCAGCAAGAGGGCAACTGATAAATTCACAGGAACAGGAGAAGAATGCAACTGAATACTGCTATATTGAAGATCATGCATTTGAACCGCATTCTTCATGATCATCTAAGGGGGTATCTCTAAGGGTATATTATGAATTAACAAGGTGACTAGCTTCCATGCAGTTAGCTTGATAGCTCAGTTGGTAGAGCACTGTACTGGTATTGCAGAGGTCGTGAGTTTGAATCCCATTCAGGCCTGAATTTCCCCCCTACCTATGTTTGTGTATATAACTGCGATGATAATCTATGTCTTTTGAATTTCTACATGAGACAAATGCTTGTCTAGATGGTCAAAGAACACAGCTTAATGAAATCCCTGCTCAACGCGACTAACAGCTGCTGATTCTCTTTTTCAGGCCATAAAAACAATGCTATTCCCCCATCAGAAGCAAGCTCTTGCCTGGATGATTGCAAGAGAAAATGCAAAAGACCTTCCACCATTCTGGAAAGAACAAACCATCAATGGCAGGAAAGGTTACTTCAACTCAGCTACTAATTTTGCAACTACTACCCGACCCAGTTGTGTGCTTGGAGGGGTTCTTGCTGATGATATGGGCCTTGGAAAAACGCTGGAAGTTATTTCTCTCATTGTTACAAATTTCTACAATGGAAAGCCACTGGTTACTCTGGCAGAAAGGAAAACTCGAGTAACAAATACAGCAAAGGTTATTAGCCCTTATGAACTATTCATGTGGCATTTATTGTGAAATAGAGAGACAGTAGACAATATACTTACTTACTTAATCCTCTTCGTTCCTAAGTGGAACATAGGTCCTCAACTAGCGCGCGCCACCTAACCCTATTTTGTGCAGTGCCTTTTGCCTCATTCCACGTAACATGCTTCGCCGCCAACTCTGCCATTCTCGTGCGTCTCCAGCTGTGTTGGGGTCTCCCTCTCTTTCGCTTCCCCTGTGGGTTCCACTCTAGTGCCCTCTTGACTACGTGTCCATCTGGAATTACTTGTCACTTCATGCTATGAAACTCATAGTAAGTTCTGGGAGCATTGACCATTTGACCTGAGACTGTCTATACATGTATCTTAAGTAGATTGTTCTCTCTTGTCATGCCCTCACTTTGAATTTTGTGCCAAGGAAACACAGTTCCTGTAAACCCTCTTTAACACTCTGTCTTAGAGTTACAACGGTACCATATTCTCTTGCCTCGAAAGATTATCAAAAAATGACATCTTATGCCTGAGTCCCTTTCTTTTAGCATAGGACTAAGAAATCTAAGCGATCAAGACGTACAAACCAAAGATCCAAACAAAGCCAAAAGAAAGACTTCTTGAATGATGATGATGATGAAATTGTTGAGACTGATGATGAAGACGACGATGAATCTGATGATAACAATGATGAAGAAGAAGATGAAGAATTTATTGGTGATGTATCATTTAATATGACTGGTAAAGGGGATCCAAACTTCAGTCCTGACATAGATTCCATAAAGAAGGCTGTAGGCTCTCAGCCTGTCAGACGATCCTCAAGGTAACAATAATTATTCTTAATACTTTATTATGACACACAAAGTAGTTATAATAATTACTTTGCGTCACTAAGCCAAAACCTGGTGACAGACACAAGTCAAAGAAATGCAAGCAGACAGATTAAGCCAGGGAGAGCTAACAAGGAAAGTTAAAGGCAGGCAGCAGTGGTGGTCTCTGCTAATGGGCACTAGTGCATTTTCTTTGACCAAAATTTCCGGAAATTCTGTGCCCAAGGGGGAATAGAAAGAGATCAGTTTGGCCTGGTGAAAATACTGTTCCATTCAACATAATATTATGTAACTTTCAGACATTCCAACAAGAAATTTTGGTCTAATGGAATGCCCTCCTTATGTGCCCAAGGGCACAAAGAGGATTAAGTGGGTGTGTCAGCAAGTCAAGTGTAAAAATCTGGAAATAAACCCCAGCTTGACTAAATTTTGTCAAAAAATGATTTTCATGCTTTGGTACAATTGGCTAAAGTGTCCAAAGGAAAGAGTTGGTAAACTTTCTGTACATTTTAGGAGGAGCTACTTCAGGTAGTCAATATATTTCATTCATTTGGTGATGTGGTACTCATGAATATCAGAAATATATTTCTTATAAATTTTTGAATAGGTCAACCAAGAAACCAGTGAAGTATATTGAAACTGTGGTGCTCAGTGAAGAGGATGGCAGTGATACTGAGCTGGTTGCTACGTGTAGGGATAGTGACAATGAAATAGACAAGGTCACAAAACCTTCTCCAAAGAAAAAGGCCAAAGTTTCAAAGAGAGCAGTACTAGCAGAAGAAAAACCCAGGAGCATGAGGCCTAAAACAGCTAAGAAAGAGTCCAAAGAGAAGAGGACAAGCAAGAATAAGAAAAAGAAAAAAGGTAGGACAACGAAGCTGGTTAAGGTGTCTGCTTGAAATGTATAGTTAACAGTAAATTATTATATACTAAGAAATACCCACCAGCAAATTTCACAGTTTACCCTGTGTTAGTTATTGTCTCATTGGAACTACATTGTAGTCATTACTCTCAGTTCCTTTTAGACAATGACAAACGCAATAGTAAACTGTAAAAATCGCTATGAGGTATTTTAAATGTGGTTACCTCAATATTTTTCAAAAGTCAGTTGAGGCTTTATTCCACTCACCCCTTCAAGTGTTGGTTTTCCACATTCTTTTATTGTACAGTGTACTTAAGAATATTTCATAACAGGTAAACATGAGCCAAGTTCAGTCATTAATGTGGATCTAACTGACGATGGTCCAACTGCCAAGCCTCCCTTACCATGCCTCCCTCAACATGATGTTACCAAGGAGCTACCTGTACCAGCAGGTTTGTGCATCTTTGACGTGTTGCAGTCTCCAGCTTTAAAAATCAGTGTTACCAATATTTTTAATTACCAGATTGCCATAATGTAAATTTTACTAACAAACGAATATGGGGTGCATTATTAAAGAAAATAATCTTGACCACTGGATGAAATGTCACTGACTTTTGCACTCTGTAACATTTTGGAGAAATTTTAAATTTATAATGATTGCTTCAGAGTGAATTTTTCGCTTTCATTGAGAAGTTAAACTTCAGTTTTCAAAGTAATTCATGTTTCCAACAAACAATAGTTAAGTGGTATAGACTGAGAACAGTTTCCAGAGGAATAGTGATATTTTTTGTGTCTTGCTTTATAAACTAACAAGGGAAAAGAACTTCGTCGATAATAATTCTGTCATCATCTTATGCCTATTTTAGCATCAAGTGCAGGTGGTTCTGTTGCAGATGAGTGCCTAACTGTGCCGTGTGTTACACCATCTCTACAGTCAAGCAGAGAAAAGACTGCACATCTTGGACCAAGATCAACGTTGGTCATCTGCCCACTATCTGTGCTAAGTAACTGGCAGGTACATAAGAAGTATGACTACCTAAATGTAAAATGATAGGCATGCAATATGTGCAGTGGGTACAGTTTGCATCTTATTCCATGAACTATTTCTGGTACATACCTATGATACTGAGTAACAAGCATTACAAGCAAGCAGTGCATGCAAAGAGCATTTGCAGGTGCAGCGCTTTGCACCCCTCTCTGCAACGTCCACCCTAAGGACAGAAGAAAATGGCTGTTGTAGAGAGGAGGCCGTAATGGAGGTAGACATGTAATATGGCTTCTGCATTTTTCAGGGTTTCAGTATTTTTAGTTGCTAAAGATGCTCATTGAAGTATATAAATACTAATACTAGCACAGTCAAAATATATTCATAAAACACAAACCAGACAGGGAAAGAATCAGAGACATAAAACACAAACCAGACAGG
>OMLO01004762.1_pt1 | contig 11364 bp, 8 predicted proteins | sample 1674811 | NCBI WGS metagenome assembly OMLO01 (sample SAMN06265003, study PRJEB25207) | coral metagenome | isolation source: Coral host | place: Mexico:La Bocana,Puerto Morelos, Mexico | collected 2008-11-13 | reverse complement strand
AAAGCGTGATTTTAAGAGGTTTAAATAAGGGGCAGAAGAAAGAAATTTAGTTTTGGAACAAAGCCAAAATATTTTCACCTTTTCTGCTTATACTGATATCTACCAACTGTAGTTTCATAAAATTCCCATGAAATACTCATGAAAGACTGATTAATTTTTTTTCAGGGCCATGAATATTGCAATTTACTATTTTCATGGGCTCACTGAAAGCCATTAATTTGTCATGAAAATTTTTTTCATGGCCATGAAAAATTGTCTCTGATCCAGAAGTGAAATTAATGGGTCATTAAAATCTGTTTTCATGGCCATGAAAATTCATGAAAAATCATAGTTAAAATTAATGGGCCATGAACCATATACCATTAGATTTTATGGCCCATGAAAATGCCATAAAAGTCAGAAACTGACCAGTCCTGGATTTAATGGGTCATGAAAGTATGTGTTCACGGCCATGAAAAGTCAGAAATATGAATGCAAATAAAATTATTAGGGACTTTAGGCAGCCGGACCATTGATGGCCACGACGCTGAAACCTGTGACAAGACTGGGAAGACAATGTTGTTGTAGTAGGAATCCACAAAGATTAAGCAGCAGCCTCCGAACACGTGGTTTCCGCGCAGTCAAGCTTTTTTACCTTATTGATATGTGTCTTCTGTTTTTCAGGATGATTTCATTGAAAGCAGTTCGCAATCAACTTTTCATAAGGCATGATGGTGAACTTCTTTTCTGGTACAACTTAAACCGGTCTTATAATCTTGACCTACCCTATGTTTCCTATCCTGATTTTAACTTCGATGATTTGATTTTACTGGAAAGATAAAGCCATATATACCACAACAGCTAATCCTGAGTTGTACAATGAAGTAAATGAAAATATTACCAGCAGATGTTTAATCAGACTGGAGAGACAAATCAGTGTGCCGACTGATAATGATCTATATGTAAACCACTGATCTTACAACTAAATCTGAAAGCGGCTACACAAGTTTTAACTGTGTCTACCCTTAAATGTTTTAAAACTTTTAGTGTAATAAACCCTTTGAAATTTGTGTGCTTGTTTATAGGAAAAAAAATTTCAATTGAAGCGCATGTAAGCTGCATTTATTTACACAAGGTTTCAAAAGCATATTTCACTGTACTCACATCTTTGCCAACTGGCTTCAGTTTCCTCTATGTTTCGTCAAAATGAAATATCTCGGATAACAAAGAGAAAAAAGTAATTTAAGTTCCTCAAAAATAGTATTGCAGATTTAGCGTTGACACAGCAGAGGAAACTAAAGAGAAAACTCATGCTTCCGGCAGCACGAAATGAGCTCCACTCATATCTGAATGTAGAATGTCAACTTGTTTCCCACCAGTCATGCGTAGGCCAGTTAACTTTTTGGCTTTCCCCTGATGTTATGGCCTTCCCTTCACAGTCCGCATTGTCAATCCTCAAGTCCCTAATGACTCATATACATGGAATACACACCAATAAATTTCAAAACATGTGAAAAGTCTTTTTGCCTCTAAAGCAATATTTGTAAACTAAAGCATAGAAATCTCACAAGAATATCTCATAAAGATGCTTATTGCACTCATTAATACCTCTCTGCTTGAAAAAAGAAATCATGAAGTTTAATAAGATGAAGAACATACTGTTAGAAACATTCAAGTATTTCCAAGTAGAAATGTGGTTAAAGGACAGCCAAAAAGTGAGAATGACCTCAGTCCTCTACTTTTCTTCTTGTATGTATCTTCAACTGATAACACTACTTCATAGCCTTTAAAATAACTGAGAATATCACGCTCCAGAAAACAATAAAGTGTTGAAACATCAAGGTTTTATAGTGTTGCTACGCTCGAAAATTCCTCAAATACAATGCCACAATAATTCTTGAAATCTCTTGACACTTCTAAACAAAGATCTACTATTTTAAGAAAAATGGAGTTAGTTATTCCACGTAAATTCTATAACAATGTTAGACTGCCCTCGGGTATCAAGTCTTTTAAAAACACTTTCTGGCTTCCAGGTATCTATTGTAGACATAGTGTTCTAGGAATTATGTAGGACTATTGAAAATATTGTCTTATCACCGATTCCTATTAAAAACCTGATTATAACATTTATAAATACCGGCACTGTGGACATGAAAAGGCCACAACTTTTATCCCCAGACTCCTAGTTAGACTTCAGTTTCGTGTCTTGATCATGACTACTGTATGTTTTCTCCATCTCAGAAAAAAGGCCAATTATTTTCCACCTCCGTAAGAGAAAAATTCCTTGAAATTACTATGTGCTTCTAGAAATGACTTCTGAATACTTTCCAGCCTGCGGCAGGTCTCTAAATTGTGTAAACATCTGTAGAAAAGCCGAGTTCTTTTGAGGAGACTCGAGCCGCTATCTTGGATTTGACTGTTGATAGGATCTGGGAACGAGTTTCCTATAATCCATGATGCAGTGCTCTGAGAAATGCGCGGTTGTTTTCAACGGTCATATGATCGAGTGTGTGATCACGGCAGACGATATATTTTGAGATATTTTACAACGAAATGCTTTTGGAATGAAGTTTGAAAGCAACAATGTCTGGATCTTCCAGCTCAAGGAATAATTGTAAGTATAAAAAGTCGGAAGCCTTCTAGATTAAGGCATAAAATAGTGTTTTTGATTTACTAGGTACTTAATTTTATCACTGATAAACTTGAGGCTAAACTACAGAATACAGGGCCACTTTTGAAGCTCCACAAGTTAAGTTAGCTCGGTGGTTCGTCAGTTGTTTCTAAAGATATTATTCCGCTGGCTCGGCGGCTTGGCAGTGAAAGCGACTGACGAGCCACCGAGCCGTCGAGCCACTTAAATATACAGTATATCTTACTCGTTCTTTTATCCTTGAAAACGACTGACGAGCAACCGAGCTGTCGAGCCACTTAAATATATACCTTACTCGTTCTTTAAACACACAGCTTGACTGACGAGCCATCAAGCCACCGAGCCACTGAATTAATATTATATTGCTTCAAAAATGGCCCTGCATTCTGTAATTGCTCCAAACTCGATCTTGGCCGGCAAATTATTACATGATGCAGCCAATTTTTGATCTTTGTCTTAGCTTTCTTCTAGTCCATTTCAGGTTTTACATTATATGTATTACAATCATAACAATAAACCAAAACGAATTGAAGGCTTGTCATAGAACTTGTGTGGAAATCGCGTTTCTGTTAGGGGCAATTGCTTTTAATTTGCATGTAGCCTTCAGTGTCGACACTGAGCAAAACTTATCTGCTGATTTTAATCACAAGTTCCTGTGTGGTTTTGTTGTAGTTATGGAAGCAGAAAAGCTCGAAGTATGCATTCACAAACATGAGTGTCAGTATCCCATCATAATCAGTCATAGCTGACAGGAAAACACAGTGGCCTTCAAAAAATGTCAGTAAACTTACATATGTATGCCCTATTAGAGAGACCTTCAAATTTACTAAATAAAAGAAAATTGAACAGAAACAAGATGTTCTAGCCAGTTTATATCTGCTGAGGGTTCCTTCTTTGGGTACTGGACAAACAGCAGTATCTATCTTTATAAGCGCATTAAACAGAAGGTTAATGTTGGCAAGTTATTGTAGTTTGGTGCAGTCTCTTTATTTCATATTTTTTTTTATAATTCTCAGGTTTTGACCTAGCTTTTTGTGTGTTACAGATAGAATCGCATAGCTAAAGGTAAACCTGCGGTCTGATTGGCTATCGAAGAGAGGGTATTTAGAGTCAAATTGCACTTGTGCATGAAGGGGTATTGCTGACATGAGTCACACGCAAAACATTGTTGCTTATGTGAAAACAAAAATGCTACTTGTGCTAGGAAAAAAACACCTTAGAAATGAACAAGTTTTAACAGAAAATGAATGTCTGCCAAATTTTGAATTGAAATTTAAGTTGTTAGAAAATTTAAGGAAACCACTCACACTGAAAAGTATGAGAAAGAGTTTCCATTGTTTGCCAACTGGCATGGCTCACAAAAATAGAAAAAGTTTGGTTTCACTCAGTGATTTGGTGGCTTTAGCTATGAGATTCAAGATAAATCCACAACCTGATGATATCAATTCTTTCAGAAATGTAACGCGGAATTTAGTCATCAGGCTGTGAATTTTTCTACAGTATTGATTCAGTGGCTAATTATGTGGCTCCCATGTGCTCTATTAGTGGAGGCCCCATGGCCTCATGGTTAGTGTGCTCATCTCTAGATCAAGTGGTCTGGGCTGGAGCCCTAGCCAAGGACATTGTGTTGTGTTCTTGGGCAAGACACATTACTCTTACAGTGCCTCTCTTCACACAGGAGTATAAATGGGTACCAGAATAAACTCCAGCCTGATGGGCAACCTTGCTTAGATGCAGACTTTACCCATATGCTCTATTTTATTGTTTTGTTTTACTATTTTTTACTTTGAGGTGATCTGGATCAGGATCAGTAATCCATGATCACTTGGATTGTAATGATATCAAACCAGCTGGAATAAAGTGTTTTTTAGTTGCTTTGGGTAAAAAGACTATTGATGGTATTTTCATGGGTTGCAGTATCAATAATTCATCCCATGAAATTAACAGGGAGCCAAATTTTATGGGCCATAAAAATGCTATGAAAAGGTAATTAAAGTAGTGAGAACATTTTCATGGCCATTAAAAATTTCCCGTCAAGGGTGTTTTCATGTGTCATGAATTTTGCATGCTATTAAAATCCCCTGAAATAAACACCATGAAAATCTAATGATAAAATTCATTGTTTGTTTTCTAATACCATGACAATCCAATTAAAATACATTTCATGACCCCATCAAATTCAATGTTATTTTCATGGATTTTTAATGCTTCTCATTTCTGAATTGGGAATGCGTCACAATTAGTGTGGTCGTGCATAAATGAACAATGGCTGCCGCTTGACAAAAAAAAATTGTAATTCTGGCGTCCGGTGAACAAAACAACTTGTTCAAGATCTCTATTTAAAGTGCATATGAAGTAAAAATTTTTTTACCAGATATGATAATTTGGCATTTTCTGAGTACAAAAAATATAATTTTCAGTGATTACAACCTTCATTATGGTTTTTTTTTCGGGGCACAAAGTTCGTATTTGGTGCTCCAATAGTGTCGCCATTTTCCACTCGGCCAAAACGATCACATTACAAGGATCTGACGTCATTAGTCACGCAAAAGACACGAGTTTTACTGTGCCGCTGGCGACCCGTTTCTGTAAATTGCGCTAACAAGACTGACACGCCGGGAATAACTATGCATTATTTGCCAAAGGACGAAACTTTACGGCAGAACTGGACTCTGTTTGTCCGAATTCACAGGAAATATATTGATTACAAAATGCTGCATTTTGGCATCTCTCCACTTCAATGAGAATGTTAATCAACAAACAAAGATATCTGATGATGGAGAGGAGTATATCAAAGTAACCTATCCTAAATTTAAGCTGGGTGATGAGGTTGCCCACAAGGTTACAGTACCGCCAGCTTATGGTATGTTTCTAGTTTCAAATGCACAATTCTTTTGACAAATAGAGTAGTGGGGTGTGTTGGATACATCCCTAAGTGCCCAGAGAGCCACATTATATTGATACCATACCAAATGACATGCACAAAATTATGCTTAGAGGGTCATACAAAAATAAGACTTTATCTGAAGCACCACCTACGAAACAGCTGGCATGTTCAAAATGTGAAAAAACAAAAATGGGGCATAAAGCTTCTCCATAAGTTAGTCGCCCCTAAGTTAGAAAACAAATGAGTACATTACTAACCACTTCGCTTTCAAATCGTGCTCGTAATGTGGCAGGCGTAAGACCATCTTGGTCAGCTTCATCACCTTCGCCTTGATCGCTCGGATGTGCGAAAGGTTATTCAGCAAGGCTGGCTGATGCCAACAACCTCTATTTTGTCTGATCTGCTGCTTTCAGATCCATTTCCGATCGAAGATGACTCTTCAGTGGATGTAATTTCATCTCTTTCAGAAATCATGACGGTGAAAACAACAAGAATTATATCGAATTATATAGGCAACAGTGTGCAAAATGAATGTTTACGGGTCGCTGCACGACTAGTGACGTCAGAAAGGCCTTATGACGGCAACATTCGACCCCAGTCCCCTGAGACACGATTTTGATGAATTTTAGGATTTTTGAGTGCAAAATATCAGCATTTTAAATGTTTGCTTCAAATTTCGCTGTTCTTTTCCAAAATAAGACACAATTAGCTGCAAATTGAGACAAAAAAATTTTTACTTCATATGCACTTAAATTAAGCTCTTGATATGATCTGTCTTCGTAGTTGCATATGCTAAAGCTACATACAGTGCGAAGAAGGCAAATTCATAAAAAGTCTGCAGTGATTACTTCGAGTTCAATCACAAGTTGCAAACAAAAGGATGCTTTCACAAGACCTTCGCTCATGGTTGCTTTAACTGCACTATTGTTTAAGTCTTTTAAAGTTGCTAGAGCATTGTTGAGGTTCCTTCCAAAATATCTCACCTTTTTCAAACCAAATAAAACTGAACTTATTTGACTCAGACACTCTCGAATGCTACTGAAAGCAATGCCCAAAGGAATAAACTGAGTCTTCAGGCTGCAACATCCAGCGGTTTAAGCTATTTGAGAAAGACACACTTAAAAAGCGGCGTGAAGTTGTAATGAGCAAGCTTAAAAGTTAGTCTCGAGTCCTGATTTTGGAAAATTGATCACTGAGGAGAGGATTTTACCTTTTGGTGAATGAATTTTACATCTTTCTAAGAATCTTTGGGAGCCCATGGTCATTATTTTTCGTGTGAAAATTCCCTCACGAGTGTGTTTAAAAATAGATTTCACTGAGTTTGTCGTGCCGCGCCGTGAGAGAAATATTTTTGTCTTATTTATCTCTAAATCTCTAGTCAAGAATTGGATAATTTGCGTGTGCTTTGATCCAGCTTGTCGTAGGAGTGAAACGCTCTGATGTGTAGGAAATACTGTTCAAACACTTTTTTGTTCGAGCAATTTTATTCATCTATGAAAACACAATTCCCATTGCACGGCCTCGCGCATGTGAAACCATTCCGTGTGGTAAAGCTGAAAGAAATATCAATACTCATGCACTTGCGAATCATTTCGGCCGAAAGTGATAACATTACCGACTGCAAGTTAAAATTCTTGTATGTCAAGTGCATTTCGTAAGGGAAAACATATTTTTTCGCAGTTAGCGTTTGTTTACGTTTTGGCAGCCGGTTGAAGTCGCGCAAATCAAAACAACACACTCGCTTCGGGTTGTAGTCGCGCAAAGAAAAAAAAAAACTCACTCGCTCCGGCAGGTAAAGTTATAAATGCATATGGCTGGAACTTTAGTTTGCTGTCTTCCAGTTATCAGCTTCAGTGTAGATATGCGAGCCGCATGTGCCTTGTAGAAAATGCACAACACGAAAGAATATTTGCATACATTCAAAGCGGGTTTGCGCGAACAAAGCTGGGCGTCAATTGTTTTGTTCATCGCTATTGTTTTGTTTTCGAGAATTAAATCGTTTCCTTGAAATCTCTGTTCAAGATCCTCGAAAAATTCTTCGAGTGTCTTGAAACTTGAAACTTGATCCTCGAAAACTTCGAGGATCGTGAATCAAGTTTCGAGTCGAGACTGTCAACTTACCTTTGAGTGGTACTGTATATAAATGAATCAAGGGCTTAATTGAAGTCAACAAAATGACATACAATTTATCACCTGGTTTCAAGGTTTAGTTCATTTGCACTACATTTACATGTAACTTACCATTTTCCACTAACTCCTGAAAATATTGAATTACTTTTTGACCTTCGGGAGTTCCAAGGATACCTGAAATAAACCAAGATTTACAAGTAAATCCAGATTATGCAGAGTACATCACTGACAATATTTTTTTTGTAGTTGTTGTAGTTAAAAATTAAATTCAGGTAAAAATATTTTTAACCTAGTTGGATTCTCAATTCCCTTTGTCTTCTAACCTTAATTATTCATAATCAATGAATAAGTAGGTTTAAGAGACAAAGGAATTTAATTTTTACCTGAATTTAATTTTTAACTACAACACAGTCAAACATATTCTTATGATTCAGCATGTGATACTTCAGTTACATTCAACATCAGAGGTAAATTAAAACTTATATAAGTTACAATACAGTCAAGGTCATGTGCAAATAATAGAGTTTCTTTTTCAGTTGATTCCCTCTGACAATTTTGGCTGCAGGGCATTATAACCTCAATATGGCTGCCAAACGGAAAACTTGCATATACACTGTAATGAACAGGATTACTAAAGATGAAATAAATATTTTAATTCTGTACCATGATTGAATTACATGTCATTTAAATTTTGATAATTGTTTTCTCAATAAGCACATTAAATAGCACCCAGTAGAATATGAACATCTAGATCACACATCATTGCAAACATGTTTATCATCTCAGCAAGACAACTGAAAACTTACCCACAAGCTGTTTTTTAGCAAACGGCAGGTCCACAGCTGACAGAGAGTGACCATCCCAATAATCAAAGAGATTATTTGGGGAATAATGGGTGACGATACATTTTTGAACTTCATCGAGTAATTCATCTTGAGCTATTGACTTAAACTTGATATTGACGTGGAAATTACTGGGGGTTTTAGCTGGGAGGATAAATGTAAATTTCCCTGCATAGGGGGGTAGAGCATTCCCATCACAGTCAACAGCAGTGGTTTCTGCTAAATGCATGCAACCATCTGGCTCCAGTTCTGGTTCAATGACAAAACGTCCACCATTCTGCAAGCAATATTGTAGAAAAGGTTCTCAAGGGAAACAACAAGTATTAAATGACATTATTTATCTGATTTGTTAACTCAGCCACAGAGTATTCATTGATGACATCACATTTTGAGATCATACATGTAATGTAGAAATAAAGGAGCTGACTAGATCATTTCTGAGTGCAAGATAAACACTTGTTTCACATCAGGAACGAGCTAAAGAACAACATCCACAGTAACATCTGAAAACTTTAAGAGTATTGTCCAGAACTCTTCAGGAAGTTCAACTTAAAATAAACTGTGTGGATTTTCTATGATTCATGTCTTTGTAGTAAAAAGTTATAAACCCAAGTTTGGAATTTGTAGTTTATTTTAGAATGTCATGGTCAAAATTCTGCTTTCTAGAGTCTGTGCAGCTACACAAGTCACATGAATTGCTCACATAAATGGTTCTGTTTTTGTGTCAAAAATTTATGAGATAGAAAACAGCAAAACAACAAAAAAAAAGAAATTGATTAGCAAAAATTACAAGTACATCAACTTAATTTCAACATAAATTCAAGAGTAGCTCTGGGCCAAAATCATACAATATAAGATACATGTACAGTAGAAGCTTGCCTACTTGGGTTGCTAATCACAGTACAGGATTTGTTTCATATTCTCCACTCATACAGCAAGCCACATTATTAGTAGATCTATTGAACCCTATCCCTGGAATGTACAGAATAAAATTACCCTTTACCTACAACTTATATGTACCATATTTACTGTACTTACAATCTTGAAAGTCTCATTTCTGCTGGCCTCCATGTGGCACTCAAACAACTCTTCCTGGTCACTACCTAGTGCAACTACAAACTGGCTTAGGACAAATGGACCAGGTAAAGACAGTGATGAGGGGGTCAGCAGTGGAAAAAGTGACTCTTCAGGTAGACCGCATGTAAGCCTGGCAACATGATGCCGACAGGTCTTGAGAATCATCAACTTGCATTTCCCATGCAGAAATTCATAATTTCTAGGACAAGAAACAATTGGCCATGACCCTGAAATAAAAGAGTGCAATGTCAAAATGCTATGCATAAGCTTATATTTTGAAATATGAGTCTCACTTGTAACATTTTAAGTAATGGTATTAGGACTGAGTGGAGTCCAATTCGGCCTGTAATCATATAAGTGATAACAAAATCGGACAACCGCACAGCGGGAGTCTGATTTGTTTATCACGAGTATGATTACAGACCAAATTGGACGACACGAAGTCTTATTACCAATTAATCATAAAAACTACAATTTCTGAGAAAAGAAGAATACCAAGGTATGAAAGAAAGGGAAAATTTGCATTAAAAGACCGACAAAGGAGGCCGGTGTAAATTGCTTAATGCCGCTCTGAAATTGACTACAGTTTCTATGGTGATTGAAAACAAGGTTGTGATTGGTTGATTTAAACTACAACTTTGAATGTGATTGGCTTATTGAACTGTCAGATAACAAACTGTCCGATAACAAGCTGTCCAATAACAAACTGTCCGATAGCAACTTGACAAGTGAATTAGTGTAAAATAGGAGTTTTTTAAACCAATCACAATAGAGGAAATTGTAATTTTTATGATTAAAGCAGTTATTCAACCTACATAGTTACAGAGGTCGGAATGACTATCTGATGTACATGTACAAGTAAACTGTTGACAGCCAGTCTTTTTGCTTAGGGTCGCCTAAGCTAGACGAATGTTTAGCATTTTATGTAAGTGATTACACGCTCACTCACTCACTCAATTCTCTTCGCCTCGTTGGGCCCAAAAGGTGATTCACGCTTTGCTCGAAGCGTACAAAATTTACGCATATATTGTGCGCGTACGTACTGGATGCTGTACTTCTGAAAATATAATCGAGTCTTCGTAATTAATGGAATATATCGTAGCCTCCAGATGTGATCCTCAATCTTCTCCATTATCATTAATTTACAGTTGGAGTGTTATCACACAAGCCGTGTTTATGAAACAAATCGAAGCTGTTTAAATGCAACGAGCCTTCAAATACCATCAGTTCTGGTATAAACTTAATACAATACGAGCTTACATGAAAATTGGATAAACAGTAACCTCATACGGTCGTGTAAATACAGCACAAGTCTACTGGAATAAAACAGTATCCTTAAAACCATAAAAACCACTTAAGAAAGTGGAGCTCGAGGTAAAATCGAGAAAACTTACAGCTACGCAATAAAAATACACCGTACACATAAGTCACGAACACAACGAACAAATCGAAACCTCTTTACGTACGTATTTTACAGTCGCGACATTCTTTCCAATTATTTCCCCACCTACCGTAAAGACGTTCCTGTCGCTGCATTGCGCAGTTCATCCACAACAGCTTGTCCGAAACGAAACTTTAGCAGCATAGAACAGAAATGCGTTCTTTCGTAGAAGTTGCCACATGTGATCTGTGTTTACGATCGATGGAGGCGTGCCCTGCCCAAACATGGTCATGTGATCCTTCTCACAAGTCAAATTGGCTGAAATAAAAGAATTGACATACGGGAAAGTCCCTGAATGATAGGAAATTGCCAGCAAAGCAAATTCAGTTTTGAGCACAGAAGTAAAAGATGGGATCCA
>OMLO01004761.1_pt1 | contig 11364 bp, 4 predicted proteins | sample 1674811 | NCBI WGS metagenome assembly OMLO01 (sample SAMN06265003, study PRJEB25207) | coral metagenome | isolation source: Coral host | place: Mexico:La Bocana,Puerto Morelos, Mexico | collected 2008-11-13 | reverse complement strand
CAATAGAACGCCGTTGTTTTCCTCGTTCTTGTCCTTTTGTTTCCTATTGTTTTACATCAACTGTGTCTTCTACACCAAGTAGGAGCCCGCGTTTATGTAGATCTACAATTAAATCAAGCAGGCCATGCTGTTTCTACAACTGTTCTTCCGCCCTTAAGACTAAACTAGTGCTTCGCTCACAAACAAGTGATTAAGTTGTGTTTCTCTCGGTTGTGGCACATGCCTCTCGAATTCTTAACCAACAAATTCGAACCTATTTTCAATCGCGTGCACTGAGGAAATGTTTCGCTGCTTTCATTATAGGGGTCAGTAATAGTAAGTTCAGACCGCACGCATGACGTTTTTGGAATACACTCCAGCTGCCATCTGTTCAACAAAACACTGCGGGCCCATTGGTTTGGTTTTAACGATGAACAATCAGGAATAAGTGGATTTCGCATTGCAGTAGGCAAGCATCCCAACACTACGGACGTTCTGCCATTTCAGGACGTCGGTGTCACGACAAACCTCACACTGCCTCTAAACAACACTAGCGCGCTTTTTGAAGGCGACATCGTGTACGTCACAGTTGAATCACGCAATCCAGCAGGACTGGTCACGCAAAGTACCTCCCCTCCAACAAGGTTGATTTCAGCAAACAGCGACGAGTATTTGAAGGAAGGAGACTTCTACTGCTACAATGTATAAAGGAGTCATTCCAAGTTGGCTAGAGATACGAAAACTATTTTGGTGACAGTGAAGGGGCACTGTCATTCCAATTTTACACTTAACACTTAACACTTAACAGTCAGAGAAATCCTGTAATTTAGTTAGATTCTGAACGTTGACAGAGCTTTTTAAAATTGCCTTTTATTTCTTAGTTTCTTTTATCATAAACAAGCGACCTCCAGTAGTGGCCTGAGGACAAACGAAAATGGTTTTGCTATAGTAATAGGCTAAACACAACTCATAGATTGTGTTGTTCCAGCAAATATTCACACCACTCCCTTGGAAGGTATTTTTAGTTTAAATCCCCCACCCCATGGATATTCAATGCCTGGAACTGCAAATTTTCAAAAGAAAAAGTCAGAAAAGACAATAAGATCGTGTTCTTCGACAGAGGAATAATCAGAAAGAATCAAAAGATCTGAAATAGATGATAAATGTGCTTTGTACGCGTTATGATGCACCAGCCTCTTGGCCTTAAGAAAAAAGCACTTGAATCTTTCTTCGATAAAGTGACGTGTAAAATGGTTGTAAAATTATCATTGACAAAATGCTCCACGCTATAGTCAATTTCCCTTTCTTGTAGTTGGCCATGGAAGTAAATTTTGTAGTTTACTGAGTCAATAAACAAGCAAACCTAAGCCGGGCGATAAGAGTAAGTAAATAATATAGAAATTCAGTCATTAGCTTAAAAAGCATGTTAACTAATGAGACTCGGTTAGAAGCATATTTTGTATAAAATTTTATTACATTAGACATGCAAGCAAAATAAAAGACAAAGTTAAATTATCCTAGAATGTGTCTGTCATCTAAATGTACCTCTATAAAACTACTATGGAAAAGTTACAGAAGCGGAAAAATTATGAAGTCTCTGTCAAAATAAAAAATGTCAGGGAATACTGTTTATCCTACGTTTATTACGAGGCTATGCCTAGCCAATATAGAACGTCAACAGAAGAAAGACTACTTCCGTCACTAAAAGAAAGGAAATAATGCATGATTTCATTAAACGATTTGATTTCTGGGCTCTCTGAAAAAACATTAATTATACATGATTTAACTGAACGATTTGACTTGAAAGGCTCTCGGAAACAATTATGTATGATTTAAGTGAACGATTTGATTTCTGTGCTCTCAGAAAGAAAATTAATTGTGCATGATTTCATTGAAGGATTTGATTTATGGGCTCTAAGTAAGGACAGTTAAAAACTCGAATCCGGTGTAGCTTTGACGCGCTCACATCAAGATCTCGAAGGTTGGAACAAGAGTCTATGGCCAGGTTCTCTACACAAGAAACGTGCAGAGAAAATTTTCTCATTCCAGAACAACGCAGGAGTCGTAACGCGCGAATTATCTGGCACTTGAATCGCATATTGCGCTGCTTTGTCTTGTCCGCGAGCGAACATTTCTCTATGATCACGTGCCCAACATAAGAAGAGTTAATGACGACCAAACTAAGAGTCAAACCAGTCAAATACACCGTGTCTATACGACGCGATGCATTGAGCTCCACGATCAGCGGTCTCTGCCAAGGCTGTATGCCCGTGATTTGAATCATTTCGGCCTCGATGCAGTGGACAGCGATGCGATTGGCGCATGCGACATCAGAAATTTGACACTTCTTCAGAGAATCGGCCCAAATCTCCATATCGCTGCCGCCTATGTGTCTGTTGTTCTTGTGTTTTTCGGGACACATGTCTCCAGAACATTTGAAGTATTCCAGTCTGGGACAGACGACTTTGAGCTTTGAGAGACTCATGGATACGTCACGGATTGTCAGCTGTCTAAGGCTGCGGCAGTGCTCTCGGTCCAATTCAATGACACTCCAATCGACAGAAAGCTCCATTTGTTTAATGTTCGAACACTCCGACACGAAATCGAGGAACGAGTTTGCTTCAAAGGCGGGGCATTCGTACATCAGTAAGTCATGAATACTCTTGCAACAGGCCTTGACTTTAGAAAGTACACAGTTTCCCTGAAGGATGAATGAGAGGACGTTCGTCGCATGGACTTCGACCGAGGTCAGATAATGACATTCCGAAATGAGAAGAACTTCTAAGCTAGGAAGCACGCACTTTAAACTCGTCACATTTATACTTGGTAAACCAGTTAGAAAAAGCGTTGCGAGACTATCCGATCTAAGAACTAACGAATCTGATGCAGTATTGCTCGTTACGTCTGAAACGGCCACAAAGAGCTGCTTCAAACACTTGAAATTCTCCACATAACTAACCAGGTCGGCGACACTTACAGGAAGATAGTGTAAATCTAGGCTTGAAAGAGTGGAGGAGTGTCGAGAGTTCATCAGAGCTTTGATTGGAGGAAGAGACGCAACGTCTTCAACGAAAAGCTCGTCCATACCATAAGGAGCGCACTCAAGATGCAGCTCTTTCAGGTGAAGCTTATCTAGCACTGGAACAATTCCGTGCCGGCAAAGTTTGAAAATGTTGATATTTAAAGTTAACGACTCCAAAGAAATAAATCGTCGAGCGAGGACTCGCAAATCCCATACCCGTATACCGCGCTTGTGGATACGAATGCGCCGGTCGCCAACCTGCAAACGTCTCTTCACATGCGCTCTGTAGTCATCTATAGTCAAGAACTTTAACACCGACGCACTTTTCAAAGACTGCGCGAAAACTCTACTCCACGAAAGCACCGGGACGTCAAGCCTCGTCAAATTCGGAAGCGCCGTGAGTAATCGCCTGACTTTGGCACGAGTGAAAAACGTTTGATCTTCTGCTTTGATGCACTGCACTAAATGACCATATCTCTTAAAACAGAGGCACAGTATACCCGCATAATCATCCTCAAAATCCTGCCGCGCGTCTCGATCGTCCTGTAAGTGGATGTGCCTCCACAAAAGTCCGGTATTTTGAATTATACGCTGCCACCTTCGACATATCATGCAATATCGTGGAAGGTCTTCGTATATCGGATGGAAATAAGATAATATCTGTGCTATGACTTCAACCGGTAAAATATCCATATCGTTTTTTTAAAATAGCAGCGTTTGGAGGACTTTTAACTTTTAACTCGGCTTTAAGTCGATTGTGACGGGAAAGTCGTTGAACATTTCACGCGCACGTGAATGCGTTTCGCGCGCGTTTGTATTACGCGTTATCATTTTCAAAACGTTTCTGCGCGCACGATGACGGAAACAGCTCGAACGTGCGTCTGGTAGCTGATTACGGTTAGGTATAGCATCTTTCACAGCTTAACAGTATCAAGATAATCTTACTAGCGTTAAATATCTTTCTTTGTCGAAATTAAAAGAATACTCAGTCAATGTGTATCGTTCTCGGCGCTCGATCGTATGTTTCTGAGTTCAGTCAAGGATTCCAGAGATTTCGGATCGGAAGAAAACGATCGGAAGAAAACGATAAACGCTAAAGCGACGAATTTCCAGGAATATCCTAAAAGTTTGCCATTTTCATTCCTTCGAAACAAAATTTCCGGAATATTTTGGCTCCCCGAGCCCAGCAATTGTTTCGTTCCAGCCGCTGACTGAACTAGACGCAACATTTACCCTAATTTTTCAATCAGAAAGTGCAGAGAACATCTTCCATGCCATTGGCGACTCAAAAATTATCGTTTGCAGTGATCAAAATACTTTTATTTGACAGTCTGTACAAACTCGCATACAGTATGGCGCAACTGGAAAACACAAACATGGTTGCTTTTGATCTACGATATATTCTCTTAACTGGCACTGCAAGAAAACTATGAAAAGGACGCATGGAGAATCTGTACGTTGAAATCGGTGTTAAATGTAGTTTAATTATCAAGAGACATGATCGATTACTAAGTTCTCTTTACCATTTTGACAAATTTATGTGCTCGAATTGTGAGAATGAATGACTTGATCAACCTCTAAAAACAAAACAACTGGCGGAAGGACAAATTCTCCTGGGGGTATGACAGAAACTGAGCAGGAACAATAACGAGAAATTCAATGTCCATCTCGGGAGTAGCCAGAATAACGAGTTTAATCCAATGCAGTGCATTCATGTCAACTCTTTGGGAAAGCCTTTCTTGGTTATTTTTAAGTGTTCACAACACCTGAACGCAACTTGAAATTAAACAGATTGAAGTTCTCAAAAGAACTTTCTTTCTTCAGTTTCGTGTAACGACGGGACTGCCTTTCTTGTTTCTTGCAATGTGCAGGATACAAACACATCGGTGGGAAAACTCAAGAGACTTCAGTGGTGACAACAGTGACAATCGAAACACAACGATCTGGAAACTGAAGCCCACCGAAACAACTAGCTGATACCTGACATAACTATTTCAGTCACGAGTTCCATAGAGCTTCTTTGGCATTAGTGATAGCCTTATCGGCATCGTCGTTGATCTTCTTACACTGTAACATCACATCTGAAAACACACAAATTACTTGACTTTAGGGCCGAGAACTTATTGCCATCAAGCAAAGTGCGCATACAGGAAAGGAACGAATACAAAGAGCGGGAAGAGAACCGCGACCGGAAGAAAGATATCCTCATTTCGCATTACAAATGGCGGAACATATGAATATCTCGATATTCTAGGTGAATGGTTGTGAGGTGCGACGGTAAAGAAGTATACCGTTCTGTGCAATTCTTATAATGCCGTCCTTATTTCCGTTAAGTGCTCTTCAAGTACAAATTTTACTGTAAAATTCAAGAATCAAAGAAAAACAAGCAACTATGACATTTAATTTGGCATAACACAATCCACTGAGATTATTAACGTGGCAATAAACTTGGACACTGGTCACTGTGCGAAAAAGTAATTATTGCCCACTGGCATTATTATCGATTAATTAGTGGTCATTAATTCATTAATTAATTACTTAATTTATGTAATAATTCAGACTTATCATGTTTAATTGTGCATGGTGTAAAGTTCGGAATAGGAAATTACAATTAAAAAAAACTTGACAGATTATTATATAATTCAAAATCTGTTACACTTAGCCTTCATTTTCTCTTATGAATCGAGGTTGTCGGTTGTCCTTGCAGTGTTATTGTCACTGATCACAAAAATAGTTTCAAACAATTATTGGATGAGTTTTTTTTTTGAGATACCCAGAATAATCAAGCTGGAGGTATGGGTTATCAGCAATAACCATGAGGCCACTTCACGTCCACACGAAAAAATAGAGCACTCATTACAAAAACAGCTCACCTCTAAACCCTTTCTCTGCTTCCTCTACACTTCTATCTTGTACTAAAGTGTTAGATGACAGCAGCTTTTCTGCAGGATTACAGATGAAATCAACCATCAATTATAAGTGCAATTTTAATCTATTTTGAAAGGATGTCAACAAACGAGAACATTGTTTGACAACTTTCATGCATGCAAAGAGAGACTCCTCAAGTATCTGATTAACACAAAAAGCAAGAATAGCACTTTAGCAGAATTCTGCTAGTGTACTATTGAAAATGCTGCAATCTGATTGGCTGAACGGCTTGTATATTATCAGCCAACAGAGTGCAACAACAACTTTATTTGCTCTTGTACTTATAATTTTTACATATGTATACTGCTATTTAAGGAAAGGATGTCAGAAGAAAGTGTCAAGCCTATGCGACCTTATCAAGACCAAATGGTAGTCTGGGTATTCATATGAATTTTGCATATTAGTGTAGAGGAAATCTACAAATTTACATTTTTGCAGGTGAAGTATTAGCAAGGATACATTAGATTTTCCAGTCATAAGAGCATTTTTCAGTGGCTTTTCTTTTACTGTTACAAGAGGTTTAGTTGAAAATTCTTCATAAGTTTGGTGTGGCGAAAAGAAGCTGAACAAAAAGGAAGAGTAAGAAATGACTTTTGCCATGTTATATCTGATAAAGTATTCAGCTCTTGAAGCAGATGTCTACTTCTACCAATTGTAACTTTGTGGGTTGTCATGTGCACTTACACACTTATTTCTGACAAGCTATATTGAAACAGATGTATATAATATCCACACACAAATATACTAAAAAAGTACAGATATTGAGCCTGGAAGCTAAATAACTGAGAAGTTTCACCTGTGTTCCATGGTATTGTCTTGAGAGCAACGCCATGTTCAAAGTGCAAATCATTATCTGAAAAATGAAACAAACTATGTAATTCTCTAATAAACTTCACTATTTCAGGCATTTCTACATGTATACATTAAGTAATGAGATTGTATATCAATGGTACAAAGGGCTATGATGTTGTGACTGCAGTCCAGACTTTTTTGGGTATCCAAAATGTGCTAGTGCTATGAAGTATAATGGAGTATAACAATATTTAACATAAAGATAAGTCAGAGCTCAACATATGTAAAGTAATAAAACAATTTTTCTTTAAGTGGGCATCCACAGGAGGCTTGGATTACCATCTGGCTAAATGTCAGCTGCAGCCTAACCATAACACTAAGTCTATTGTATACATACATGTACTGGGTATTATTAACTACTTAATAACTGAGAGTGAGGTCGTTACGGAAAAATCTCAAACTGAGGCCTCGCGTATTGACCGAGCGACAGCAAGGTCAATACAGTAGGCCCTGAGGTTTGAGATTTTCCTGTAATGACTGAACGGTCGAGGATATTAAGTTATGTTGTTTATGGCACAAAACAAAAATAAAGCAAACAAGCCAAATTAGCGCAGCGGAAGTCATCACTTTACATCTGATAGTGCGTGCACAAGCCCGTAATCAACCTGTGGGCATTACGGGAGAATAATGCCCTACAATTCAGTGACAATTACCCAATCAGAGCGCGTGTTATATCGCCTGCAAACACAAGCCATAATTTATAATAAGATCATGTACTGTATCAGTAATATTACCTGTGAGTAGGGCATCAAGTTCATCACACATCTCATACACGTCTGCACCCTTTCCACTGACTCGTTCACCTATTAATGAAACAGAAAACCGTCACCTTACAGTTGGGGATCCAGAAAAAGGTGATATCTCATCTACATGTATCAGTGCTCACCCAGACATTTAAATGAAATTCTTAATTGTAGTTTATTTTGATAGTTAAGACTATAACACAAGTACTAACACTGTTCACTCACAACTCACCATCAAGAGTCTTTAGTTTAGGTAAAAGGTTACAAACAGCTTTCTTGTAATTTTTTTCAGATACACAAACTGTAGAAACAAAAGTACAAAACAAAGAAATTGTCACAGCCTTTTAATTACTATACAATATACATCATGATCTGAAAGTGCAGCCTGTATTTACATTAAGTTACACAACTTAATAATTTAAGTACAAGCTACAAATTATACAGTCTTGTGCAGTCACATGACTGTATGTATGCTCTTTTTATTGAAAATGACTAGATAAATGATACTTATGGATTTTTTTTTACCTGTACATCTTTTGTCAAATTCAAATTTTTACAATCTGATATCTGTACATGTACAGGTGGCCAGGTTTGGACAAAGGTAACAAGCATCAAACAAACTAACAGTAATTTCTTACCAGGATTGGAAAAGCCCTGTATGGAGTCATGAAGTCTCAACACTTTCAGATTCTCCAGTTTTGTTAAACATGACAGGCAGTCAATGCTGTGAAATGTAAATGATGATGCATTTAAAAAAACATCATTGCAAGATTCTAGTATTTAACCCTTTCAATCCAAGTTCAAACTATTATCATTATTCTTACTGACAGCCATCAGAGAATTTGGTGTAACATGTACACTGTAGATCACGACACTATAGTTACTATAGCTACTAACAGCCACCTGTTAATTCAAACCCTACGCCTATGCTGATTCATATGATTTGTTCCAAGTGAGACCTCCCTTAAAGGTTAAAATGGCCAGTCAATTACCGGTATGCCACAACAGAAGGGCTCAACTCTATTGATCTAGCATTTGGTACTTTTATTAGTAAGTAGGAAAAGGAACATTTCACTGACTACACCTTCAATTATGTGTAACAAGATAGTTTAACACAAGCCTTTTGGTATTATGCGATGGTGCAATTTTGCACAATCGACCTCAAATCGCATCCGATCGCACAATTCATGATCATTCCGCCGAATCTATTGACAAGCTATTGACATTGATTGTTTTGATTGATGCGCGAATGGCTAATCGTTATGCCTAATTGCCTCCCATTCGTGGACGAACGGCGTTTGGTAAAATGTAAGGGCTCAGCTGCAGGCTTTTCCTTTCCTCCCCACCTCCTCCCCCACCGTTCCTCTTTTTGCTCTCGCCCCATGCTTTCGCTCGACTTCCCCTTGGCTCTCTCTCTCTTCCGCTAAGAGGAAACGGAAAAGACTGCTACGCAGGCTAACGGGGCATGTTAACCATTTCCTTTTAATTTTTAATGTGGTGCACCGATACACTGTTCCCTTGTGTTTAAAATGTCTAAGAACAACAAAAAAGTGTTTTTCTTATCCTGAAACTGTAAAAAACAAGCTTAAAACTGCTCAGAAAAAAATCGCACAATTTACATTATTTATCACATAATTGGCCTTTCTAATTGCATAATCTGCCCTGAAAATTTCGCATAATTTGCATTTTTTTATCACAACCTATCAGAAGGCCCGTAAATAAAAAGAGCTGCCTGTCCAGTGCACATAAATGCTCATTTAGACACAGCAAATCAAATTAACTAATTCACTAATTAGGCATTGGTGTGGTATGGCCAAGGGTCATGTACAGGGGTCCTTTCATGGTGCACAGCTTGGTTTCAGATGTCAAGTCATTCTGTGTTTGTTTTCACTACTGGAAAGTCCTAGCTGAGTTTAGTCCCAACCTGCCCTTTCCCTTTTGGCATGGTAAGTATGAGGTAAGTATCTTTGTTTCCTCTGTTCTTTCAGTGTGACTGTGCGTGGGGGTTGCCACTCCCAACATTGTCATGGATAACTTTTGCATTTGGTTTGGTTTGATTGACTTGTGGCTCCATCTTCATTCATTCAACAGTCACAACATACAGATGTTACTGATTACTGTGATAAAAAATTCTAAGAGCACTAAAACATAATTTTTTTTCTATCCCCTACCTTCTTATCATGTTGCCTGACACATTCAAAGAGGATAGATTTGAAAGGTCCTCAACTCCATCTAAAAATAATAAACTTTTAGTCTCACATTGCAGAACTTCAGTGCAAAGAATTTCACTGCATGTTCATTTCAAAAACCTCATTGGGAGGTGTGGTGGACTTATGGTTAGTGCACTTTCTTCCAGATGGAGCGTGACAGGTTTAAGCCCTGGCTGGGGATATTGTGTTGTGTTCTTAGGCAAGGGACTTTACTGTCAAAGTGCCTCCCTCCACCAGGTGTAAAAATGGCTATCAGCAAATTTAACACTGGGGGTAGCCCTATGATGGACTAGCATCCTATCCAGGGAGAGCAGAAATACATGAACTCCTAGGCACTTCATGCTATGTACAGAAACCAGAGATACAAGCACCAGCCTGATGGGCCACTTAGCTCATCTGCAGATTTTACCGTCGTGAAGGGGGCAAAGAAAACCATGGCACGACATGGCATGGCATCAGCCAATCAGAATACTAGGATTACTGCATGTTACTGTAGTACATACATACATCATATAACATGATGTATAGGCTAGATACATGTAAATCATTTGTAATATCACCTGTTTACACACACATATACGTATACAGTGCATATGGCAAACTTATAATTTATGTATCCTTCTTACACTTACCAAGGGAAGACAACTTGTTACAAGAAACATTCAAGGTTTCAAGCAGCTTCAGCTCACCTAAGACAAATATTGGTTGGGATAAAATATACTAAAACGTTCTTAATCAAAGAGGAAATCAACTATGACAACATTCATCTCTTTCAGTCAGAAATATGTACAATGTCATGCATATGCAACTAGTTGTTTTTCCTTAGCCACTTATATCCAGCTACAGTATGCTCTAAAGTAAATATCAATGTTAATTGAATATGAAAGAGAAAAAATTCAATAAAAGGATGGAATTTTTGAGGGCGAAAGGGGCAAACATGTAATGTAAAATGGGTTGTTAGGAACATACATGTACTGTTATGGTTATTGTTTTGTGTTTTGCTCTTAGATATTGTAATTCAGTGTAGTAAGAAGGAAATAAGGTATGTAATTGTGTGTTTGTGATAAAGTTCCCTGTAAGTTCCCTGAATTAATTCAGGGAATTAATTAATTCATTTCCCGTAGTCAACTTGTACACTCAGTAGAAAATTATTGATCATTAATTTGGCATGTTAGCTGTGTCCTTTCAACTTTTAACATGGTGCACCAATAGTGCAGGAGACCTTATTTTTTTTTTATATTTATCCCAACTAGTGCCAATCAAGATGCATAATTACTGTTCTCTTGTGTTCAAAATGTCTTAGCAGGGCTTCTGATATTCTGCGATGTTGCGATTTCGCATAATTGACCTCAAATCGCAACTTTTCGCATAATCCATGAAAAATCACATCATTCGGACAAAAATGCAAAATTTGAGGAAATAAAAGGGAAATATTCGCTTTTTACTTAAGTTCTGCGACAATTTAAGTGTTGTTTACGGTAATTTACCTCTCAAAAGACGTTAGAAATCATCGATCGTTTGCGATTGAGCGTTTGATCGATCAAACAGGTGTTTACTAGTTCTTAATGGAAAGCGATTGCTCATTGGCAAAGAATAGACAATCTTTTGTGTTAATGGACCATTCACAGTG
>OMLO01004760.1_pt1 | contig 11365 bp, 3 predicted proteins | sample 1674811 | NCBI WGS metagenome assembly OMLO01 (sample SAMN06265003, study PRJEB25207) | coral metagenome | isolation source: Coral host | place: Mexico:La Bocana,Puerto Morelos, Mexico | collected 2008-11-13 | reverse complement strand
GGATATCAAGACAACTGACACAAAATCGAGAACATTAACTGATATACTGAAATCTCTCACTGGTTAATTAACTATCATTAACTAGTTAATGATATCTCGGGCCAGAACACGACTAGTCACACAAAAGCAAAAGTAAGTCGCCTGTGGCACCTTGTCGACTCTAGACTACACCCCTGATCATTGGTCCTTGCAGTGGTGTGTGGTAAAACTAATGTTACCTTTGATGGAAAAGTAGAAGTCTTGGTAAAGAAACTGGCAAAATTTTCTTTGGTCTTTAGTCGCTTTCTTTCCTGACAGAAGGAAAAAATAAATCATAAGACAAACACATAAACATAAGACAACATGAATAATGGAGCAGAATTAAAAAGTAACAAATAGCACAGACATAGCAAGTAATGTAGAGAAATTATTCAAGGCAATTTTCACAGCAGTAAAACAAGAAATATAATTTTATTTCAAAGGCATGGTTTCCACATTCTCATACAACAAATAGTATACCTGTTGTTCCTCTATGTTTCTCTTTTCTTCTTCTCGTTTTCTTTTTTCTTCTATTTTCGCACTAAAACCAAACAACAACAGAGTGTGACAAAAATATCTGGCATTACCACATGGCTTGTGTTTGTAGTGGATAAAATAATTATGTGCTTTGATTGGCTCAACAACCGATTGCAGGCCTCCAAAAACAAAGCAAAAAGGCCATATAATAAACAACTTACCGTATTAACCTTGAACATTCGGTCTTTGCGGGAAAATCTCAAACCCTTCCCTATTTCTATTGCATGGTCAATACAGCATGAGGTTGTTTGGGATTTTCCCACAATTAGACCTCACTTTGGGTAATAAGTTGTTGCATTTGATTTCACTTCAGGCATGAATCACCCAGTCAATTCCTTTGGTAAGAATAAAGATCCAAGAATACAGTAGTTAATCAGACCAAGTTGCCCTTGAGCCTTGGCTCACCCTTTTCCTCTTCGCACCTTGATTCCATGCAAGACCTTCACGTGCAAAACCCTAGCATAGGCTAGCTGTCATTGTATAGAGCTTCAACAGACAAAACTAAGTAAAAACAACTAAACGACAATGAAAGACAACTAAATGCAGACTATGCCCTTAGGCTGGCTAAGTATAGGAGACATATTTTGGGGTTATACAATTTGTACATGTACACTGAGACCTCACTTACAGTAACCCAGTATGACTGTAACCTAGAAGTTATGGCTGCACCAACTTGACTTGATCAGATGTCTTTCTTTCTCCTTGCTTACTGGGAAACTACAAGGTCCGAAATTATTTTTTTAGGCAGGTCCCAACTGTGACCGAAATTTTTTCAGTCACCAGATGAAGTGCCAATAATATTTTTCCTTCTCAGCAAAATACAAAAACCCTAAGTTTTCCTAGACATTCCTTTCCATGAAAATATTCCTACTCCTGAATGATCACAAGAGTCAGATTTTATGTGTAAAGGCATTGAAATATCGTGTAGCTTACAATTTAGTTGAAATGGAGTTTTCATCAAATAGATAGCTCTCTTAGTTTGGAGACTAAACATGACATCATTTTCTTCAATACATGCCATTGGTATAAAGCCTTCCAGACCCAAACATGAAGCAAGCGGCCATGTTGCTTACAAGGAAAGAATGCATTTCTGTCATGCACCTATGATATGGCTGGCAATTAAAACTGCTGAGAACATAGTGGCTTTAAAATTAATGTCTATTACAGTGCACGGATTACAACTGTTTTGGTGGTCATCAACAACAATCTTACCTTTATTTTTAATCTAAATTATTTTTTTTTGAAGTTAAAAACTTTGAAGAGACAACAGGACAACTATTAAACGCAAAGTTTTTTGTATTCAAAATGAAACCAATTCCTTCAACACCGGTTCAAAATGCTAAAAGTTAGTCACCTAATGGCAATAAACCTCAAACTTCTGGTTGCCAACACTTAGATTGTAGTTGCATTGGTGGCCAACTACACACAATTTCGGACCCTGCTGTACTCTCCAAAATCTATATTATTATGATATCATTTCAGACAATAAGGAAACAATCATACTTCTTTTCCTCTTCCCGTTTTCGTTTTTCCTCATCTTTCTTTTCTTTCTTTTCCAATCGTTCTTTTTCTTCCTTCTCCTTCTTTTCAACTCTCTCTTTTTCTTTTCTTTCCTTTTCAGCTTGCTTTTCTTGTTTTTCCTGGTCACGCTTTCTTTTGGCTTCTAGTCTTTCTCTTTCCTTGACTGCCTTTGCCTCCTGTTTTTCTTTCAGTTTCTCTTCTCTTAATCTTTGCTTTTCCTGCCTCTCTTTTTCCTAGAATCAATAATAATAATAATAATAATAATAATAATAATAATAATAATAATAATAGCATCTATACCACTAATTGTTCTAGGCACTTAATAATACTGAGCTAGAATTGGAATTTGGAAGTATTGGTTTTTGAGGAGAGGGGAAAACCGGAGTACCTGGAGAAAAACCTCTCGGAGCAGAGAAGAGAACAACAAACTCAACCCACATATGACACCAGGTCCGGAATCAAACCCGGGACACATTGGTGGGAGGCAAGCACTCTCACCACTGTGCCATCCCTGCTCCCTCAAAAGGGTAAATACTTGTTATTTTGTAACCTTCTTATTAACCTAAATTTTCACCATTGTACAGTGGAATGTTGTTAGAACAAACCTCTGTATAACAAAGTCCTCGGTATAACGAACAATATTCCTCGCCCCAGTAATACTAAAACAGAAAAGAACCTACATATATATAGCAAACACATTTTGCCAGTCCCCTGGCTCCTCAAGGATTCACTGTAGTTGTGTTTGGAACAGTAAATTCCTTTTTAAAGTCTGATTATAGACTTTTCTCTCAGCTATTAGCACCAAAAATTCAAAAACAAAAATCAGAACAAATGGTGTCACATTTTTACCCGTTCTTCCTTTCTTTTTAGCTTTTCAGCACTTTTTAGATCTGGAGTCCTTCTTTTGTCCTAATGAAACACAAACAAAACATGTTAAAATAAAGTTTAACTTTAAAGAATGTAGTTTTATCATTTTTCTATATTTGAGCAAGTTGGATTAGAAACCTCTAAACTGGAGTGTTGTGTGCACAACTCAACATGGTTTACTTTATTAACTACAACAAATCTATTTTCAAAATTTTTACAAACACTAATATAAAACTCTTATGTTGACTGGGTTGCTCAAACTAGAAAGGAAAATCTTTTAAGAACCCTTGGACATGCTACGCCTTGTGCTATGTGCACTGTGACCATCAGTACAGTAAAGACATGTTACTCCATTGGTCCCTCTCTTGCCACAGAGGAGTATTATTAATGTACTTATAGCCACTGTGGCAAGGTATGCCTGCATAAGTTTTGTCAGTCATAAGCATGCCTGCAGCAGACTTCAATCACTCCACTTCTCAGATCTCTGTTCCTAAAGCCAAGCTAAGTGAATAGTCGGGGATGTTTCTGAGAACCCTAGGAACAGTATTAAAACTTGCGTTTTATAGATCTGAGTTGGGCAAGTGACCTTCAGAATTACATAAAAAAATATGCACTGTCTATTTGCCTACAAAAGGATTCAAAATTCTAAATAGTATACCAATTTCTGTGTGTGACAAGGCCAAAAGCTGTATGTGAATTGGGTGTTGCTTACCGTAATTTTTTTATTGATGTCAATGTTTGCTGGGGGAGATTGATCTATAATCATAAATTCATCTTCATTGTGAGAAGAATTAGATTCTGGTGAGGAAATGCTGTTTAAATCCCTTTGTCTACTGGTTCCATCCTCTTTGTTCTCCAAACCCAAATATTTGGAAACTTTAGATATATTAGTGGAAATCTGTGGCTTTACTGAATTGTCTTTTACATCAGGAGGAGAAGGTGCTCCAGTCACAAGTCCTCCATTGGCTTGAGGGACCTTTTCACAAGAGTCTGGTGGGTTGCTTTCAGAGTTATTGGCTCCAATAGCAGTACTTTTGGAGGAAACTAAAGGTTTAAAAGGACCAGGAGAAGTCAAAGAAGGTGAAGGTAAAACTGAAAAGGGTAGCACAGCTGCAATACAAAAAGATTTAAATGAATATCAGTTAGCGGCGAGGGTTGTCTTTTGTCCCCAAGACCACATAAATAGGGTCTAAATGCTATTCAGCTTTAGTAGCTTTGTGACTTTCGTACATGTACAAGAAGCTTTTAAGTTTCACCGCAACAATATTACAAACTGGTTCAAGAGCAGAGTGATTAGAAAATTCTTCCACAATTGATTTATTGAGATTAATAGAGCTTGTGTTGTAAGCTTAGGGTTCGCTTATCTCTCAAAAGTACAATGTTTATTAATTTTCTACTGACCTTGTTTCAGTCTCTTGCATGGCGGGCTGTCACAGTCATCTCTCTCGGAGTCATTGGCACAAGCTGTATGAAAGGATAAAAATGATCACACTATGCAACTACTAAAAATATAAGTTGAAGCTTACATGAAGTTGATCTTATTGGAATTAAATCGAGAACTGACAAATTTTGAAGCACAAAAATATCTAACCTTCGCTGTTCATTTCGCCTTGGTCGCGTTGTTCCGAAGTTTGGCCAGGATTCCTCATAGTTTCAGGACCCACAATCTTAACTAAACGCCCAATAGCGCATCAAGAAACTAAAGGGGAAAAAATGAAGGAAAAGAGAAAAGAGAGAATTTCAAGCAAAGAAACTCGACATTAGCGAGCTGGAGTAAGCGCGTTCTTCAAAATTGGCGGGAAGGTCATAGTTTGATGCATTCTGGGAATGTTTTGGACCTGCAGGATCTGGAACCCAGTATATATTTTAGGGAGAAATCAGGTAAAATACATGAGGTACCAAGACACAGAACACGAGCAACTTCTTCCTGAGTTTACTTTTCAATCTTATTTCTGAATGTTATGATTGCGAATTAGCACCGTGATTAGCTTAAAATGAATGCTCCCGAGTCATTCGAGCCTTTTCTTTTGCTGGATGGAGAAAAAAAGTAAGTCACTTAAAATACAGTCATGTAAAAGTTGTGGGAAACACAAGACTTTCAGGATACTTTGCATCTTTGCATCGTTCGCTTTTAATTTATCTTAACCTTCTTACACTTTTTCATCGCACTTCTAAGCTCTTCTAAACTTGTATACAAGCCTAAAAGTTGTTTAAGATGTTCACTTATCCGATCGAGTTGACCGAGGAAAACATTCACGAAATAATGAATTAGCTGACAGCAATAAATGTTTTGTGAGCACACTGTATATATATAACGTACATGATAGAAAACAGTCTTTGTATTTTAACCTTAGTGCCATGACAGTTAGTAATCAAACCAACCAGGGTTTTTTTATTATCATTTTCAGGATCACCATAACAAAGGATACAAAAGTTCCAAATGCAGCTCACTTTGTTGTAAATAAAGAAGATCACACATTAGGAAATCTTTTAAGAGCGTAAGTTTATAATGGATTTGTTTAAGCATAAATCATCTGGCGGGAAATTTCAGTCTGACTTTAAACTTGAAAGTCACCTAAGAAGACAAATAATTTATGCTTAAATTTGGCGTGCTCATTTACCAGCTGAAGAAATTATGGATGCATTAATTTATCAGTAATAGTGAAGAATATGGCTCCCATTTTCAGCTGTCGGTAACATGTCAGCCAACTGTCAGCGACATTATACTGGAACATTACTGACAGTAAGCTGACCGTGTTAAGTAGGCCAAACATTGACTTTGCACCATTTCTTGGTAGACTGTTGGCTGAGAAATGGCTGACAGTTTACCAACAGTTGAGTGCAAATGGCCAACAGTTAGCCAACTGATAACAGACAGTATTTTTTGGGAACTGTTCTTCACTGTACGTTACCAATTTAGCAACAGAGCTGCAGAATCATCATAAGATTACTACTTTGTTAAAGGAGGTTGTTTGTTTTGGGGAATACTTGTTTTGGCTCAGTCCAAAATCTTCAGAACAGAATAGAACTAGTAAAACCGATATCTCCCTGAACATAGACCTCAAACTACAATGGGGGACAAAACTCTTGGGACAATTAAGATGCTACATGAATTAATTTCCCCTCCTTCCCCCCTCGCCCCCAAGCAACGTTGTAGTTTGTGCAGCCCTGTACACTTAAGCCTGTCCTGAAAGTTTTTTGTCATCCAAACATTGTTTGGAGGGGGGAGGGGAGGGCCATTCTCGATATGCACATGGTTAGAGAAGTGCATATTATGCTACATCTGATCATTTTTCCATAACTGTTCCAAGGATTTTTGTCCTCCATTGTAGTTATTGAACAACTGTGTGATGAACTTAACAGTCAGTTGCAGCTTGTTTCTGGTCAAAGCAATATGAAAGTTCAAACTTAAAGGAAAACTTAGTTAACTCCTTTTCTAAATTATTGTATTTGTGACACCCCAACAGGCAGCTGTTACGAGATCCACAGATAATATTTGCTGGTTACAAAGTTCCCCATCCCCTTGAACACAAGTTTGTGCTAAGAGTGCAGACAACACCTGATTACAGCCCTCAAGAGGCATTCACAAATGCCATCACAGATCTAATCAGTGAAGTGTCACTCTTGGAAGAACGATTCAAGGTGTGCCTGTTTCTCTATGTCTCCTATTGGAAAAGCTTATTAAGTAGCAGCTTAGAGAGTTAGAGTTTGGTCACTTCTCAAAACCAATATGTTAGCTTAAACCTTGTAAAAAAATAGCCATGGAAGTCACAAAGAGTCCAACCCTTACACAAGGCAAGGTTAGCGCAAACTCTTAAGGATGTGCTGGGATATCTTATCATTTGTGCTGTTCTCACATTGCTACATTTTTGTTCACTATAGGCAGCTGTCAGAGACAAGCAAGAAGGTATAGAATAAAATTTACTGATTCCTAGAGTTTGTAAATCCTTTGAAGTAGATACAAACTTAATTGTGAAGGTACCTGTGTGGTGCACCAGCATAATAGATTCAAGGAGACAGCAGGAAAAAATGCTGTGTCAATTCATTATGTAATTCACTGTTAGATGTCACCCAAACAACCTGCTATAATTTTTGTTGTATGTCAGACATTTTCCTTCAAACTTGATGTGGAGTTTCTGTTAAGATATGGTTGATCAATAAAAGTTTCCAGTCTAATATCTTGTGGTCTTATCATTTCTTGATGGTTAATAGTAATGGTTACACAGTAAATGGTTTGTGTCAGCAAAGTAAGTGTTGTTTGTCCAGAGAATCTGGGAAGAGGTAGTCTCGAAAGTGATGTTGTTACAGGGGTCTTTGGCTGGGTACCAAGCAAATTGACCAGCTGTGAGGACAATTTTGTCTGCATTGACTATCTAGAGGGAAGTTTTTCTTCTAAAGAAGTTCGGTTCAAAAGGTTTCACCCAACTGTGAAAACCATTTGCCCTCTGCTGAATATGTTACAGACTGAAATGCCATTGTTATACAGTAATTCATATGGCTGTCATTGTAAGCTAGATTACCAACTTTTTTCTGTTCATCACTTAAGAGCCACACTTTCATAAACAGTCAATTATATTTGCTCCACAATATTTTGTCCGGTGCTTATTGTTTTGTTTGTACAGTACTGCCATGATTTCATCTTGATTTTATGCCACTATTAAATTACTTGACTGTATATATTTTGAGACATGTAATTCCAAAAAAAAAAACGGATTAGGTTAGATTCAATAAACAAGTTAATCAATATTGCGAGTACATCTTTTGCGAGTTTATTACAGACACATAATAATTGTTCAATTGTAGGTTTCTGATACAATTTTACGACTTTTTGCTTGGTGGATAAATAACGAGTTTTATTGATTGGTTGATTGATTGGTAAGTGGATGTAAGTTAAACCAGCACAGTATTAATTATACAAGAAACACAGCACTTGTTAGTTGAAGCAAAAAGCTTTTAATGTGAACTTGATGAAGTAAAACTCACATAATAATAACATTCATTTAAATTTAATAGTTACAGATTATATATCTTGGGTACTTTACACTATCTAGAACTAACAAATGTCTTGACATTCCCATTGTCTGGTTTATTTCCACATTATATCAAAATTACTAGTCAATTAACATTTCCTATAACTTTCATATTTGTATAGTTATTTCTTGATCCTAGTATATTTATTTCAACAGTTTAATTTCTAAATTCTTTTTTAAGCAAGAACACAACAAAATTCCAAGTTTCCAGCACTGGTATTCCTCTTAACTCTTTGATCAACTTTCCTTCCTTTATGCATATGACTGTGTCCAATTTTCAAGTGGTAACATTTGATTCAATTCCTGACACCTCACCTTTAAATGAAAACGACAACAAAACTTTTATTAGAATTTATTGCAAACATCGGGGTTTTCAGCATGAAGGCAATATATTATTGGTTTTCACAGGCAGGCATAACATTTTGGACTGAACTATGTTCTAAGAAAAACTTTCATCCATGTGGTCAAGCCAGGCTAGGCAGGCGAAATCATTGTCACAGCCGGTCAAACATGACCAGGTATATTACTGACAAAAAGAGAGGTTCTAGAAAAATACTCATAGTACACCAGCATATGATCATAAGCCGACATACAAAATGTAGAAAGATATTTATGATAAGTGCCTAATGTTTGCAAGGACAATTTCCTAACAAAAGGCAGGCATCTACATGTGTTGCTTGTGCTTATGCTTGTGTGGTAATGAAAACCAACTTATAAAATGGTAAAAAATATGGAAATAAAAAATGTTTACTTATCTATTCCACTTGACTATATTTTGGTAAGTCTTACATTGCCTTCCATTGGGATTGGTAGTCCTGCATCTGGTTGAACCATGACATAAACTGGGGTATGCTGTGGCATAGCATACTGCTGGTTAAATATCCGTGACTTTGCCTAAAACACACAACCAACCAATCAAAATTATTGTTCAATTTGAATCTGGAAAATGTTAGTGTGGAATTGTTTCTCTCTCAGAAGAGAGGACTATAAATCCACTTGCTGGTAAGTTGCCAAACTGCTTTATTGAATTGTCAGCTGTTGGGCAATGTGCATGCAATCATGTTCAATCAGTGAATAAACAATGATGAGCGAACCAATCCGATTCCTTGATTTCCAACAAAACACACTATGTGTCTTCAAATGCTAATGCTGCTGTCTGATTGGCTGTTCAGATAATGGCGGTATTTTCCTGTTTTTCCAATTCAGAAGATGATTTAGAAACATTTACTGTATAATTCAATTTCTTAGAAGACTACAAAAGGAAACAAATGGTGATTATTTGACATTTAAACTTCAAAATTATTCAATAAATGGACAAATGCATCTTAACAGAGGCGGCTTTCAAACAAAAATTCAATCTATGTGTAATTTGCTTTATTTGAAGTTAGAACTCAACCAATACAGACTTCATGCTAGTTCATGATTAATACATGTCTATTTTTTTTTTGAGAATTTTTTTTTGAGTACTCCATAAAATTGTTCAACTCAAATTTCAGTTGTTTCCACTGCAGGGGTCACAATGAAACATTTTTGTAAGATTAACAAAAATCAAATGTATTATCCACAACAATGCTCTACTAACCCAAGTTCTTGCTTAATGAAAAAAAAAATCTTCTGTTTACCTTTCGCTTGACAGCTATATCAACTTGAAGAACTTTGTCATTCCACTGTACCAAGCCCTAGAATATAAACGTTTTCCTTAATGGGTAAATAAAATCATAGCTAACTGTTTACTATTACAAAATCTCTAGTGCATGTATCCCGAAGGCAGTCGTCATACTCAATCATGGGTGTAGATAACAAGGGAAACAGGATGGTTTTATTGTTAAGTGGATTAAGAATAACACTAAGTATATGATTATCAATAAAAATAGCCAACAGTTAGGAAGTGCAGTCTAGAAGTCTTTTGAGTCAAGGGATTTTGAATAGAAGTTGTGTTTATCATGTTATTCACGTGAAGATGATTGCCATATAATTTTGACAAGTATTCACGTGAAAAGAACATGGAACTTTGGTTCCACTGTCAGTTTGCAACAAATGAAGATTGTTGAAACAAGTTTGCAGTGCTTGCTGCTCTTCTTTTGACATCATACTGAGAATTAAATATTCTTTGAAACTGTTTCTTTTCATTTTCAATCTTTAAAATGTATGTTTACACTTGATTGATGCAAAACTTTGGCCTTAAAAATCAAGTACACAGGCTAACATGACGGCCATCTTTTAAAACATTCCTGTTCGCATGGAGATGGTAAATAATACACTATTAACAATAAAAGCTGAAACCTGAAACTAGTCACTATGATCAAAAATACTACTAAGGTTGAAAATGGTTTAAGTATAAACTCTTTTTAGATGGGACCATACCATTTCTTGAACTTTCCTTGCTTCCTCGGCAGTGCGAAATGTTACAAAGCCATATCTGTAATATGTCAGAGAACATAAACATTTAATTTCCATTAAAATAATTTGAGAACATTCAACACTTGAAGCTAGCGTCAGCATTTAGATTAACAGTACTGTCAATTTTAGAGAGGTGAATGCATTCCAAGAAAGGTGAAATTACCAAACACAACATAATTGGTGCACTGAACATTACATTTAAACAGAACCATAGAATGTTTATGCAGAACCTAGAACAATCTCTATTGGCTCAGTTACTAGCAGCTTTTCAAGAAAGCTTTTAAAAGTATTTGGGCAATAATAGCACCATGAAATGACATAAAATTAAACCAATCATGACTGCAGCTTACCCTTTATTAGCTCCTGTCCTTATATCTTCCACTATTCTGACATTCTGGACATAACCCATACCCCCAAACAGAATTTCAAGTTGCAGTTCAGTCATCTACAAGAACAAGAGGAAACAAACTAGCAAATTATAATAAACCTTATGCCTTAAGTGTCTACAAAAGATATTGTGAAAAATAAATCTCTTTGTGTATTTTTGACAGGGCGCGAATAATGCTTTAAATTAGTGTGTTCTACTGAGGGATCAAAGTAAACCCCCCACCCACCCAACTCCTGCTACCTTCTATCTCTTAGACCTGCATTTAATTTTTTTATGCCCGAAAAATAATTTAATTTAAATAAAAATAATTTAATTTTAAATAATTTAATTTAATCACATAAGAACCTAGTTTATGAACTTGCTTACCATGAGTCCTCCATAGCTCCCTGTGGATGTTACTTTTAGTTTCTCCCCTTAGGGGAGGGGGATGGGTGAGAGTATGTCCTCAACAACTGATGGAAATTCTTATAATTCACCTTACCTTACTAGGTATGCCACGAACAAACACGCGATTTAAAACTTGAATTCCATGTTCTGTCCATACTTCAAGAGGAGATCTAGAATTACTTGAAGAGCTGTCATACTTGTATGAAACCTGCATCCT
>OMLO01004759.1_pt1 | contig 11365 bp, 4 predicted proteins | sample 1674811 | NCBI WGS metagenome assembly OMLO01 (sample SAMN06265003, study PRJEB25207) | coral metagenome | isolation source: Coral host | place: Mexico:La Bocana,Puerto Morelos, Mexico | collected 2008-11-13 | reverse complement strand
TGTGAGTCAGCAGGACATGTGTAACCCAGCAAGACAAAGTATTCCTCAAACTTAAAATATCATACAGTAGTAAAACATAACAGTAACACTGGTTGCTACTAAACCTAGAATTTGATTATAGATCAAACACTGACAATTTCCTCTCTTGCAGCACGAATTGATTATCTTCCCCTGGTTAGGATGCTAGCTGAAAACAAGGGTTGCAGGCTCCCGTAAGCATATCTGGCCAGTGACTCTAATGTTAACATTGCGCAGTTCCAGAAAATATCCATACCCACCCTAAGGAAGGTTACCAAAAATTCCAAGGGGGAGGGGGTTTCAAAAGCATAATTTTCTAAAGGAAAGTATGATGCTAAACTGGAATTTCCAGAGGGGGGGGGGGATTCAAGCTTAAAAACCTTCAGTGGGGGGTATGGATATTTTCTGGAACTGCCTATTTCAGGTTGAACATGGAGAAACTGCAAGATCAATGCAAGTTGTTATTCCATTAGTTTATGCATTAGTTTCCTTACCTAACTCGGAGCTTCCATAGTGGTTTTCGTGGCATTCTAATGTTATACATGCAAGTATTAGTTGACAAGGTTAGTTCATTTCTGGGAGTGTTAACAAGTTAGCATAAAAAATATGAAAGATTTTTATTAGCTATGTGTATAGTCTACATGTCCTGCATTAGTAACAAGCTGGCAAAGTTATTAACTTAAGGTTATAATATACATAATATTAATTCTGGTATTTAGAAGTGGACCGAATGGTTGAAAGAAATGTTTTTACAAGGCTATGCATGTAAATGTAGTTGGTTTTCTGGGTTGACCTTCTTCTTTCTGGAATCCTGATATAATTCAACGACTAGGTGTATAACATTGTAATCGCTTCCTGCAGCCCCTGCATGGGATGGTCATCCATTGCAGGCTGCCTCCAGCATTTCAACATGATGCCCTGATTGGTAAGAGCAATTGCTCTGTGCAAAGACACAATACAATAACCCCACAAACTTTGACTCCTGCTTCCCTCAATCCAGGGTCCAACGCTCTAACCAATACTGGCCACCAAGCTTTCACATGCTGCATTAATTTTGTCCTGCTCTTTTCACTGATTTTCTCCTGCTTTTATCTGTACATTGTATTTCATTTCATTTTACGATCACTATAAAGGGGACATTGTAGTTCATGTATTGCAACTACATGGCATTTACAGGATGGGTCAGCAGGCAGTCCAATGATTATCGCAGACCACTTATTTCTCCAAAGCTCTGGCTCGATGATCATTATATTCAGTTAGAGATACAAACTATACAGAGCTCTGAGTTTGTCTTCTGTAAAAGTTTCAGTAATATGCTGTGCATAATTACCTAGAGGAGCTGTAGTAATTATCCATTTGGCCTCCAAACAGCTTGGACAAAAGTTCTGCTCCTTCTCTAACTTTGTCATCAAAATACTCTGAACATGACAATCACACAGTCAATAGTCAAGTGGCTAAGCATGAATAGACTAATAAAAATAACCTAGCATAGGGATAATGTTAGCAATACTGAAAACATCCCAAAGTAATGACCTTTGATACTATTGGAATTAGCAGCCTTTGGGGCTTGTTACTGTCAGGGGGTCATTACTTTTCGGGGAGAAAAAACGTTATGTAAAGTTGTTATGCCTGAGCTCTTTTAATTTTACGGAATAAATTAAATTCTTGTCCCAGTTTAAAATAAAAAAAAAATAAATAAATAAAAAATAAATCTATGTTGCTGTGAAATGAGTGGGCTCTTCATGTACTATGTTGTCAGTGGTTGGCGGGAAAGCTAGCTAGTCAGGTAAGTAACTTTTGATGTAAACTGTCTCTACTTCATGACACATTGCTACGTCCACTGTAACAATGCCTCAGTGTGATGGTTGAGTTTTCAATTTAAATTTGAATGTAAAGAATGTTCCTGTTCATATGTTTCGGTTACTTGCTGAAAATTATACGGGTTCTCTTTTAACTTGGCTGAACATAACTGACAAAGCACGAATTGACATTTCAAAATGCTTCATAGCATAAGAGATACCTTCCCATGTTGCAAGAGTACTTTAAATCAAGTTACCGCACTTGACTTTCATCTTTCTACTGAACCTTGGCATCACAATTTTTCAGTGGGGGAGGGGCGGGCTTGCTTATTTCAGAGGGGTGACCACTTTCAGGGGGGAGCGCCTCTCCTAGGATTTATTAGCAGCCACAATTTTTTGATGTTACTTTTGGGGCTTTGTCACTTTAGCAAGTTTACAGTAGCATCAGAGTGCTTCTAATAATACCAACACCATCTATAATTTCAGCAGTTTTGAAAAGTTGGGACTGTAGAGGAAAATATTTCGAGTGCTGCACAAGGACATCACCTACAGCGGTACTTCAAACTATATTGTCCATGGTAAATTGGATATCCACATAGTAAGGTACATGTTAAGTCTGTCCATTAACCCCACATATCTCTGAGCATCTCCAGTTTCTGTAGCATGAAGCAACTTATTCCGAGTATTTCTAATCAGGGTTTTCGTTTGAGGCTGGAGGCCGGACGTATCGTCCAGTCATTTCTCATTCCACGTCCAGTACTTTTTTGGGAGTTTTTTTATTTTCTTTTTTCACTATTTTACTTTTTAAAGAGAACTTGAGTGAACTTCAGCCCTGCCTGAGACACGCTGGAAACGGCATTTCCGAGTGTTCTATTTTAAAAATTTCAGGGGGGGGGCATGCCCCCAGACCCCCATAGCTGGCACCTTGCAGTGCCAAGACAAATTTAACGTCCAGTGCTTTCACAATAATGTCTGCTACTTTACAAAGCTATTGAAAACCCCGTTCTAATATCTCCTGGATGGGATGCTGGTTACCAACCACATATCCACCTAGGGCTAGTCACAGTGGACATTTTACAAGATCAAGAGCACATGTCCAACAATGTCTAATATACTGATCAAATTGTAACCATTCAATGGCCTAGTTTCTCAATTGCTTCCGCTCTGTCGATCTACTAACTGTAAAATGTACACAGCTAGCTAGCCTGAGCTATTTGCAATGCTCCACTTACTGAATGGTGACTAGGATTACAGTTAAGCCCAATAAAACACAAGTTTATTATTAAAAATTTAGCAGTTTGAAAGGAAGAGGAAAAATTGGCGAACTATTGTTACACTTAATTTATTTAATATGTTAATAGAATAATACCCACCATTTGTGCCGGCATCAAAATTAACAGCCAGATTAAGTTCCTTGAGCTTTTCTGTGAAATCCTCATCCTCCTCTTGATCATCCTGTCTTCCAATCAAGTCCTCTGTTGCCTCAGACATTTCACTTTCCAAGTCATTTGATTCACTTTCTACAAAATTATGGCCACCATTTACCATGTCTACAGATATCTCAGAATCAATCTCCCAGTTTATTTGATTAACAGGTGGGACACTTTCCTGCACTGGTGACCTGCCAGGTTCAATGTGTTTCCTTTTAGAGTTCACCTTGTCTCTTGTGGGAGGAGTTAACTGAGATGCATCGTAAGGTAATTCCAACTTCATTTTAGCACTACCAATCATTTTTTGATATGTATGAATTGATTTAGTATTTCTCTCTGGAGACTGAAATTTACTTTGACCATCTGGGTGGTTAGCATACATGTGGCTATCTGAAACTTGTTTCTTACTTTTTGGCATTCTTTCAACATCTTGAGTGTACCTCACAGTTTCTGTTCCATAACTACCCTGGACTTTTTGGCTTTGACCTTTCAAAACATCTCCAGTAGCATAATTCTGTTGTGTTTGTGACTTTCTGTCTGCCTTTGCTGTAACTTTACTTGAATACGTCTTCTCCACTTGCCTGACTGTGCTGTGACCCGGTGATCTCTGCAACCCACCTGTTCCTTTTCCTGGTTTAACATTCACAGCTTTTCTTTGTGGAGATCTTAAATTAGCTGAATTTACTTGTTGTAGTCTATGAGGTGACTGCTGAGGTGATGAGTGGTATGATCTACTAATGGATGATGGGACTCTCGTATTTTCATGGATTTGGATGTCGTCATCATCATCAATTTCCCTGATGGAGACATTCTGCCCTAAGAGATATTCAGTATCATCACTGCATATAGAATTATCAGAATGTCCACTGGTGTCAGCATCCATTTTTTTCTTCCAAAAGAACCATCTAGAAATTTGAAAAAAAAATCACACAAGGCCAAAATAATGCCACAACAAGCACACAAGTTAACATACTGTATTTGAGGGGTACCAGTAGTCACTTTTAGTTCACATTCACTCTTTTCTCAAGTCAAGCTGATATCTCAATCAAATATGTGACAAGCATCAGCTGGCAACTTAGCATCTAGTTAGTAAAAGGGTTACCCGGTCAAGGAAGTGTATTATTTGAAAAAAAAAAAGTGCTGGTGTAATCAGTGCATATTAATTTTATTGATATGTAGGTTGTAACATCTTGACAAAATATGCGTACTGAATTAGCCTATTTATTTCTATATGCCTTGCAAACATCCTAATGTACTTGCTTTCTAGTAACACATCCAATTAAAGCATATATAAACTTAAACTAAATTAGTTTTATTAACACCTACATGAACAAAAGAATTAATAACAGAATTCCTAGGATTGATTTCAAGACACTTGAGTCAACAATACTTTGTTCTATTGACACTGAGTTTAGTTTTGCAAGGGGCATTGACAGTACACAAGGTGTAATTAAACAGCAATTTGAAAAAAAAACAACAACAATTCGCAAATTGCTGTCTAGCAATAAACAGCAAAGCAATTGTCTGCATTCCAGTGTCCTGAAGCAATCATAACCATGTCTTAGTTATGTTAATGTCTTAATGCATTACAATGGCTCAGACAAAGAACTAGATAGCCATAACGTCTTGGTTAAGAACCAAAACAATTAAATGTTATTAATTTGTCACTTCATTGCACAAAACAGTAAACTAAACAAGGATACGCTGCAGTCAAACATTTTTATAAAGAAATGTACACTTCTCAAGCAACTCAATTTCCACACAATTTCAAGAGCTCATTTCATTTCCCAATGTCGAAGTTTTGAAAGCGCTTCATAATGCCCCCAAAGGAATATATATTACCTTGTTCCTTGGCTACGGACGCTGCTGAATAAATTATTTACGGTGTATTAAATATAGAACGCTTGTCAAAGCTTATTTGATTATAAAGTTCAACTCATGTTGAAATATCAAGCGAGTTTATCTCATCATCTCTTCTGATTTCTACTAACGGTTAACCACAACATCAAAACAAAGTTCTAAGTCAACTGCTAGAGAAAGCGTAGAGTACTCCCGCCTTTCTGAAATACGATCACCGCGTGACATAAACACAAGTGCGTAGATTTTGTTTGAGTATGATCGTGTTTTTAGGAAGGAATACGAAAACGAGAAAAAACTTTAAAATATACAATAAAAAAGGGTCAAAATCTCTCCTTTATTTGATTACTTTTTTATTCACTAATTTACACAGAAATTATCCCTTGTTCAACAAACGATCTATGAGCAGTGTAAGCCAGGGTAAGCTCATAAGCTATGCGGCGCAGCTGAAATAGGATACAACAATTTGATGTGGTGTTCGATTCGACTGGTAATCTTGTGAAGTACTTGCGATCAGTTCCTGAATCAAGTTTTCGATTTACCATGCTAGAATGCTTCGATTACGGATGAAACGTACAAATCTAGCTTCTCAAGCGAACTATTTAGTTTACAAGCGAGTTAGCATGTTAGCGCTAATTGAGGCAGAAACGATCACCAAGCCAAAATCTAAACAAACTTCTTTCAAGAAAACAGCACCCAACTTGTGTGTACATATACCTGAAAAAGGCAGATAATTGCAGTTGTAAAAAGTAGACTTACCCAACTTTTTCGTCGCACAACTTGTAGTGAATCGTTTGTTCTGCTATTCAAGGGCCAAGTGTTATTCAAAGAAGTTTGAAGAGTGTAAACGTTCTATTTCCACGTCCCGTTCGAAGACACGCTCTTGAGCGCGGGACAGATGTTTGCACAAAGAACGATGTAACTCACCACAGAGAAGGCATATCAACCCCAGTGGGTGTCTATAATGAAGGTTTCTGTGGTCGATTGAACAAGCAATTTCTTAACAGAAGGGTTCTTTCCAACTTTTTTTCAAACCGAGCAAAATTGCCCGCCGCCAAGATCTATCGACCAGATTCGTTGACATCGAAGCTGTCAGAATCAATCAGGTTTGAAACTATGGGGACGCGAGAGCCCTGGGGATGAGATATCAGATATCCCTCAGTTCCCTCAGTAGGGAGGGGAGTGGAGGGGAGCGAAAATTTTGCTGTGCAGCCAAGCCTTCACAGTGATTTTGCAGGCGAGCTCAGTAAGCGTCACATGCTCCCATTTATTTACGAAAGTACAATATTCATTTCTCACAGACTGTCATATTAGTGGTCCTTTCGCCTTACCATGTTAACAAACGAAGTGCCAGAAGCGGAGGATGACAGACAAATTTCAGGAAGCAATGAAGCAGGTTACACTAACGACGACGATATGGCTGCAAACAGAACTGTCGTGCAGAACGGAGCTGTCGTGAGAGAGATGAAAGGAAACAAGCGGGCTTACATAACAGTGTTAATTTTATTCATCATCAACCTTCTGAATTATATGGACCGACAGACTATAGCAGGTATGAATAGCTATTTCAACCAACAAATCCCGAGAAAACCTTGGAAGCAAAGGTAGCTAGTAAATTTATTAGTCCCTACTGATATATGTATAAACGCCCTCAGATGGAGTTGTATGTTTTAACTTTGTAGGGCAATTTCAATTTAGAGCATCAAAAATTTCAAAATTTCAAAGATATTTTTTTTAGCCCAATCATGCATATTTAGACAGAGGATACCTTGAAGTGTTAAGGAAATAATTTGCTAAAAGTGGCTCCTTCTTGGTGTAAAAGACACAGGATGTGTCACAATAGAACACTACCTTGCAAAACTATTGTTTTTATTTTTTTCCTTGTTCTTTTGTGCTTTTGTTCCCTATTGTTTTACGTCAACTGTATCTTCTACACCAAATAGGAGCCCTAAAAGATTATTTTGTGCTAATCAGAAAAGAGGGGCTGTTATTTCCAACTAATAAAAACGTAGTTAGAAAGCCATCAGATTCAAATCAATATTGGGACTCAGTTTTTTCTAAAATCTCTCACAGATAATTTTCTGCCACATTACATTTTCTCTTTGAATTGGCATGAAAACCATTTCTGTGTGTAATTCCAATAGCAAGAGGAGGCTTCTATTTATTTTTCTCTGCAATTAATTACAAGATCTTTTTGTAAACTGGGACTTTTTTAGTTTAAAGGGGCTCAGACCACGGTGTTGTTAATTATCAGTATTAAACTGCAAATCACTGGTGCAAAGGCAGCATGTTACGGACATTACATTACAGATATTATGTTATGGACATTACATTAATGGATATACTTACTGCATGAAATTTAACAAAGTAAAGCAGTTTAGAATTTTTTCTTACATGATGATTCACAGGAATAGCACTGTCAACATGAACATGTAGAATTGGAGGTTGATTTTTTCTGTTAATTTTCAGTCTGAACGGAGTTTAAAGCAAAGATATTGACACCTTTTGAGAATGAAATCAAGGTTTCTTTTCTGATGATAGTTAAGTACCATATGAGAAATATTTGTACAAAGTTAAAACAAAAACTGCTAAAAAAAGTTGCCCTCTGAATGTTATATCCGTAACATGGTATTGCCCTATACTTTTTTTTTCATATCAGGACTTTTAAATGACATCCAGAAATACTTTGGTATTGAAAATAGCAACTCAGCAGCAGGTCTACTTCAAACAGTTTTCATCTGTAGTTACATGATTCTCGCCCCTGTCTTTGGCTACTTGGGAGATCGGTACAGGAGGAAGTATCTTATGGCAGTTGGGATATTAATCTGGTCTGGAACCGTTTTCCTCAGCACATTGCTGAGTAAAGATGTTAGTACTAATTATTAATAAATAATAATCCAGTTAGTGTTGTTTATTTACATGTAGAACAACCTTACAAAATAGTTTTCTTGGTTCTGCATCATGCAGTTCTCATATACATTGTGCCAGGACTATCAGACATGACTATCTTTGCAGGACTATCTGTGTAAGTTGGGGGGTAATATATACAGTGTAGATCTAGCCAGGCTTAAAAGCAGAGCTCCTGTGCCTTGTTGTTCAAAGCCCGAACTAGCCCAAGATAAGTAAAATTTTGATTTGTAACTTTGCAATGAGGATTTCTCTTTATTGCTTGGCCTCTGGTTTTGAGGTTGAATAATCTCCAAATACACAAAACAAAAGCAGTTAAAACATTTGCATACAAGAAAAATATATTATTTGGTTGATTTTTAATCTTGTAATCTTGGGTTAGGGTCAACCAGCTTCTGAACAACCCCTCCCTGTTTGTAACAACTTAACCTGACAGCATATTCAAGGGCATAGTCAAACGGCACGTCAACAAAGGGAGAAGAAAAAAAGAAAACCGCAGAAAGTCAAATGAAAAAAAAAATGAAGCGGACTGAAAACAATGTCCAATGAGTTTATGGAATCCCTGTTGGAAACCTGCTAGGAAAGTTAGGATCTTCCTCTGCAATGCCTTGTGTACCCTCCTGGTCTGGTTGTCCCGGAAGAGTGTATTAAAGTTGAGGATATTGCCACATTATTATTTAGACAAGATAGCCCATATATCACACAGCTCTGGGAAGGGAATTCTTTCATCAATGCTGCGTTTCCCTCCGAGTCTGGAGTAATGATGATCGCACTACTGTGTAATCTAAGGATATTTACACCCTTAAGCCTAGTAAAAAATATGCCCAAAAAGGGTGTGCACCCTGTCAATCCAGAGTCCAGTGTGCTTACCATCCAGAGTCCAGTGTGCTTACCATTAGGCCACCTTGCCCATTAAGAGTCGGAGATGTTTGGTGATTTATAAATTTTTTTGATGCTTGCATCACCAAAACAAACTTAGAGTTGGCAACAAAGGGTGCTACAAATGTAGTGTCTCTTGGAGTTGAGCTAATGGTCAGCAACTTTGTTGCACAGCACTAGCAAACATGGAGTAGCGGTCATGACCCCATTAGCAAATGGCATGCCTGGAAAAAAACTGGGTTAATCTCGCAAAAAAATTTATGGCATTTTTTGTCTTCTTAACAGGCCTTTTGGTGGTTCCTTATACTTCGTGGTGTAGTGGGAATAGGAGAAGCTAGTTATTCTACAATAGCACCTACTGTCATAGCTGATCTTTTTACAGGAGACAAGAGAACTAGAATGTTGTCTATCTTCTACTTTGCTATTCCTCTGGGAAGGTAAGAATGGTTATCTGCAGCATTGGTGGTTTTCCAATGGGGTGGGGGGGACTCTGTCTGAATACCGTAATTAATGGTTTGTTTTTTGTTCACTGTAGTTTGGCTGTTAATTTTTTTATAAATTGAAAGACACTGTTTTGGGTCAATTGGCTGTGTAGGTGCTTGTAGGTTTGCAGCAGGGCAAAAAATGATTGCATGATTGAAGTAATTTCAGAAAACGCTAGGAGTCAGCAAAGTCAAGAAAGGTAGTACCCAAACAAAATAGATATACATGCATTGTTAGGTCAACCTGAATAAATAAAGGGTGAAAGTTTCTAAAGAAACTGTGGTGCTGCGTCGATGGGGGTAACAAGGTAATTTGGTTATATCAACTAAGTTGAAAATGTAAATTGGCCACCGTAACGAGTTATAAAGCTGACGTTTCGAGCGTTAGCCCTTTGTCAGAGCGAATGACGAAGGGCTAATGCTCGAAACGTCAGCTTTATAAGTACTCGTTACGGTGGCCAATTTACATAATTTTCAATTTAGTTGATATAACCAAACAACCTGAATAAAGCTAACTTGTAAAAGGAATAGTAAGTTTGAATCACTAAATTTGGCCATGACTCATATTATTATCTAACAGATATCATAATAATACAGTTGCACCCTGATAATAATTATCAGGGTGCTACATGTACCATTTCATTTGGATTTGTGATTCAGTCATTTGTTTAAATATTGCTATTTCAGGGTTCAACTGCATATTTATTATGATGATGACACTTTATTTCAATAGGTTGCATAACGACAGTCAAGATTGCAGTCTCCCTTATGGCTCTATATATGAAACTAAGTTATAACATGACTAATTACATAGGAGACTAAGCTACTGGAATGTTTTACAATAATAGGAACTAAATTACTTAGAATGCTAATGTTACAAAAATTAAACCAATGTTATATGGTACTAAGTAAATGTCCTTGTTAAGAGATTAAAAATTAAAAAATTCTCTCAATTTGAAAGTTATCAGGTTTGAATCAACTTATCATGCATTCTAAGTAGTTTCTTCTGAACCTCTTTAGAATAGACAAAGTTATTTTTCCAGAAGGCAGTATAGGCAATTTCATAATTATCAATTATCATATGAAATGTTAATAAAATATAAATATTAATATTAATATTAATATTAATATTATTATAATATAATTGTATTATTATAATATACTAGTAATTGTTGTGTAGTGATAATATGTATGGTGTGTTTGTAGTGCTGTAGTTATATGAAGCAATGATGAGTTTCTTGTTAACTGTTTTTATTTCTTTTTCCAGTGGGCTTGGTTATATAGTTGGAACAGGAGTAGCCAAACTTCTCGGTGGTTGGCAGTGGGGACTACGTGTAAGTATTTTCATGTTACTAAGCAAAATTAGAGGTGATGTCTGTATTCTTGGTTTTCACCCTCGTGACTTTTGTCTTGACAATGGTTGCTATCCGCCATGTTGGTGCCCAAACAAATGTGCTCAATAAAGAAATCACAGTGAGAATGAAAGCTTAAATTGGTTCTTTACGTAGTTTTGTGCTGTGGAAGAAGAAGTGACTGAGATAAACTTATTGAACTTTATCAAATACCTTTAGTGGTATTCGCAACAAGGAGAGTTTGAGGAAGAATTGACTACAGTACAGAGAGAAAAATAAAAGCGATCAGTCACGGAGACACAGAATCAAAAGAAGTGTTTAAAAGCGAACGGGTATTTGGCATCCTTACTGGCATAAGCACGACATAGATTGGGTTCCCACATTGCAACTTGCTAAGAAAAATTATTGCGCTAAATTAGGCCATGATGTGAACGCAGAGAGAGATAAAAGGACAAAGAAGTGATATGAACTTGCGCATGGTCGAACAAGAGCGCAAATTGAGAGAAAAATAAAAGCGATCAGTCGCGGAGACACAAAATCAAAAGATGTGTTTAAAAGCGAACAGGTATTTGGCATCCTTACTGGCATAAGCACGACATAGATTGGGTTCCCACATTGCAACTTGCTAAGAAAAATTATTG
>OMLO01004758.1_pt1 | contig 11366 bp, 9 predicted proteins | sample 1674811 | NCBI WGS metagenome assembly OMLO01 (sample SAMN06265003, study PRJEB25207) | coral metagenome | isolation source: Coral host | place: Mexico:La Bocana,Puerto Morelos, Mexico | collected 2008-11-13 | reverse complement strand
AAAACCTGAACATCATGAAGATGAAAAAACTGTTTTTTTTCAAACGTGTTTTCGCGGACCTGTTTTTGAATGAAGTTTCACAAAGCATTTTGTATCAGGCCATCAAAAATTGGATGGGACCTTACCAACGGACCTCGAAGGAAGTTGCAAATACTCAGGTTTAGGGGTCCGTTCAGTGGGTCCTGTTGCAGATTTTTTTGGAATCAGTCTCAATTGGGGGAAGATTCTTTGACTCATTTTTTTTCAGATTGATCGGTTCCTGTTCACGACCTGGCTATCGAAAAAAAAATGATGAGACATCTGAACCCAAGTTTGCGTGGGTAGGAGACTCACCACCGTGGGTCCCAAATGGACTGTTAATGGAAGAAATCCTGCACCACCTCGGATGAATAAAACCCTGTAAATAAAGGCTTTTAATAATGGGATAAACTACCTATCAAGTGGTCCTGGATTTCTTCCATCAACAGGATGGAAATCATATATCCGAGAGTTTTTTCTCGTGACTTCTCATGACCGATGGATGTTCAAGTGAGCAATGAAACAAGGGACCCTGGTTGTTTGTTTCGTGTTTATAGGACATGGGGCCCCTTATGGCCGAAAATCGATGGGTTTCACTCGGGTTTATTTCACCCTACTTGTAGGGGTTAGTTCACTCCACTTATAACATACTTATAACTGGCTTTTGGGCCCACCTTGTATGAATGCTGTCAAGCTAAAGTTTTAATCTTGACATCGTTTTTTCTTGAGTTCATTGGATATCTCAGCGAAGAGGATCCGCAGTTTCCAAGGGTGTGTTCTTGCAAAAATGCATGAAATTGACAGACACATGAAACAACACTTACTTAGAATGAAACAACAGACCTCCTAAAGGATAGCAACAAATCACAAATCAGGAATCTACAAGGAACACCTTACACTTCATCATCCCTTCCGAAAATATTCCTTGAAAAAACTCTGCCCTGCCGCAAAACCAGTTGAAAAAAACACAAATTACTAAGGATGGACCATTTCAGTATTTTTGGGCTCAGGTTGGCGGGTCCAAAAAAAACAACACTGTCCGGTTCGGTTCCGGTCTTATCAGGGAAGGCTAGGGATTTTTCTCCCGTGACCCCAAATGGTGGGGCGGAGGCTTGTGTGAAAACAATATAAATATAGTAACCATATATATATATATTATTTGTATATCTATATACCATGAGGGTCAAAGGGGTTGCTATTCGGCACCCCTTATACACAAAAACCATTCGGCACCCCTTATCTTTAAGGGTGTTATGCATATGGTTTGTGGCTAGATTGATTCTATACTAATGTTTATCAGCTGAGGCCACCCGAAACGTTCAAATGTTCATATGCCCTTGCCCTCTGCAGCCTGGCCAGTTGCTCGTGGACATGTTTAAAGTTTCAACAACATTCTGGTCAACCACTTTCATATATCATATCAAAACCAAAATTGTAATCTAGCATGGCGATAAACCTGTCGTCAGAACATTCACAGTGCTATCCAAGAGTTGAAATGCGGAATAGTTTGCATTTTTTTTGTGCTGTACTTCGCGCACTGCCACGTGTGGTGCCCTTTGCTGTGCGCCATGCCAAAGCGGAAAGGTAGCAATGTCACAGACAGCTCTGTGAAACTTGTCACAGATAGTGTTTTTTTTCAAACACACAAACTTGAAGGGCCATATATGTTCTATCACTTTAGTGTGTCAATTGATGTAAGCTTAAGGACCATGGCTGATGCGTTGATGAAGCGCATGGATGACAAGCGTGTTTGCACTATAAAGACAACTGGTGAATTTTGGCCAGGTGGTGATATCAGGATAAGAGGAAACCAATGGTTACGGTCAGCATTTGAACGTGCTGGTATCACCAAATGCCCACGTGAAAATGCCATGAGACACGCTTTGCGTGTGGTGTGCAAGAAACATTCCTTACGTTTATACCTTAGTATGCTGCAACATGATGAATTTGACGACGGAATACGTTTTCTACTGACCTTCCCAGACTATGACACATCAATCCAGGTTGTGGGAAGACTGATGAAGAACTAGACCTGTGGATTATCGAACAAGCTACTTGGGCCCATAGGTTTTGTTTGTTTTGTGATTAGTTTAGTTGGTTTTTATCATTGGGCATAATTTCTCCACTAGAACCTGATTTATCTGAGGCACATCGAGGACATCAGATCCTCATAAACCATGCGAAGAACAAACGGAAGGGTGTGGAGTTCGAATCTCCAACTTCGAAAGAGGAACGTATGGCTGAACGAAAGACACTTATCATACACAACTTCCAAGTGGTGTTTTGAGTGAACATTTTTTCTGGCCCGAAGACAATCCATATTTGAACCTATAAACTCACCCAGTACTTCTTGGAAGGATTGGTGGATTGTTCCTAAGTATATTCCCCACCATCCCACTCATGGTGACAAAGTAAGTTGTTTGGTGTTTGGGTGCGAGATATCGATCATAAAATAAACTTCAGGTGCAACTGTTCCTGGGATGAAGAGTTTCTCAATATGTTTTGCAAATATGTTTTGGGGATGATCATTGTGTTATTGTTTTACCTAAGGAAACAAGCGTCGATGGATGAGCTTGAGACACAGCCCATGGATATGGAATTCCCTGAGTTCAACCTTGGGAGTGCGTAGACTATGTGCTGTATTTGGTATTTTCTCTTGTTTATTTTAGAGGCCGTTCTTTTCCCCAAATAGGCCTTTATTTTCCAAATGTGGGATCACTACCTCCTTCCACTGATTGATCACCCAGGCATGCTGGTTCTGCGAATGGGCCATCGGCAGAGACTCTGTCATCATTTGTGACAACATTTTTTCTTTGTCAAATGTGTTCTATTCAAGTGTTTCACTTGGAAGGTTTACATGCTGGGGAAACAATGGGGTAACGTCTCGCTTGGAATGTTTTTTTTTGCAATGTTCACTTCCAACTTTAATTACTGCATGGTACGTAGTGCAGGTGTATTTCCAAAATGCTGTGACGTGTAAATGTTTGGCACCGCTGGCAGGAGAAAGGTAAAACACCATGTGATGCAAAAAGTGAAAAGCAAAACGATGCATCAGGCCTAATGTTTGTGATGTTCACTATTGCTTCACATGATGACTTGTAGTTTTTTTCTAATATAGAATCGATCGATATTGAATAATATATTGTTTGTGTATTGGTGTAAATTTGTTTCTCTTCTCCCTGAAACTGAATGCATGCAGGTGGTGAAGGAAACAAATCGGAAGACGAGGAGCTCTCAGAGGAGGAAGATGAGGAAAGTTATGAGAGTGAAACTGAGGATGATAAGGAGAGCAAGGTTGAGAAAGAGGATGAACATGATGAGGAGGATGAGGAAGCCAGAATGACGAGAACAAAAGAACATGTTCATGAGAAAGATGACCAAGAGGTCAGTGACACAGAGGAGGATGAACCAGATGAAGAAGAGGCTGAGAAGAGAAACGATATCAAAGACAATGAGGAGGCTGAAGCTATGGAGAAAGAAGAGGATGCTAGTGGTAGTGATGATGAACATGATGAAACTGCAGGAAAGAAGAGTGAAGCTGCAGAGAGTGAGGATGATGAAGAAGGACATAAAGACACAAGAGAGGAGGAGAAGGCCAAAGAACGCGATGCTATGAAAGATAATGAAGATGCTGAGGCTATGGAGAAAGAAGAGGATGCTAATGATAGCGATGATGAAAGTGATGATGAACATGATGAAACTGCAGGAAGGAAGAGTGAAGCTGCAGAGAGTGAGGATGATGAAGAAGGACATGAAGACACAAGAGAGGAGGAGAAGGCCAAAGCGAGTGAGAAGGAGGACGACAGTGAACAAGACAGTGAAGAACATGAAGCTGAGGAAAGTGAGAAAGGTGATGACAAAGATGAGGACATGGATGGCAGAGGAAAGGAGGAGAAGTCCGAAGAGGAGGATGGTGAATCGTGGAGTTATGATACCAATGCTGGTCGTCCCCCACCACCTGGAACCATTAAGAGACGAGGACGTGTACTAACCCTATCACCAGGAGGAAGCTGTTCAGTTAGCTATGGAAAAAAGAAGGCTGCAGGAGATTCTGATAGCAGTGGAAAGTTTTGGGAGAGTAGATCGGAGAAGGCCAAAGCGAGTGAGAAGGAGGACGACAGTGAACAAGACAGTGAAGAAAATGAAGCTGAGGAAAGTGAGAAAGGTGATGACAAAGATGAGGACATGGATGGCAGAGGAAAGGGTACAACAGAGCAACCAGAAGATGAACCAAATGAAGACGAAGCCGAGGAGAGCGAGGACATAAAAGATAATGAGGAGGCTGAAGCTATGGAGAAAGAAGAGGATGCTAATGGTAGTGATGATGAACATGATGCAACTGCAGAACAGAAGAGTGAAGCTGCAGAGACTGAGGATGATGAAGAAGGACATGAAGACACAAGAGAGGAGGAGAAAGCCAAAGAACGCGATGCTATGAAAGATAATGAAAATGCTGAGGCTATGGAGAAAGAAGAGGATGCTAATGATAGCGATGATGAAAGTGATGATGAACATGATGAAACTGCAGGAAGGAAAGAAGGACATGAAGACACAAGAGAGGAGGAGAAGGCCAAAGGGAGTGAGAAGGAGGACGACAGTGAAGAAGACAGTGAAGAACATGAAGCTGAGAAAGGGAAGGAGGAACATGTGGAAAGTGAGAAAGGTGATGACGGAAATGAGGACAAGAACGGCACCGAAAAGGATGACAAGTCCGAAGATGATGAAGAAGCACACGTCTCAGAAGACATGAGTGATGATGAGAAGGGTTCAGAACATGAGGAAGGAGGTGCTGAGATTGAGAGTGAAGATGAGGAAAGCGAAAAGCTTGGACTCTATTGGGAGGATGCTTCTAAAGACAAGGCCGTCCAAGAAAGCAACAAAAAAAAAGATGATGAAGACCCTGACGAACAAGACTCTGATGATGGCAGTGACAGTTCCTTTCCCACGGAAGATACCAGTTCTTCTTGCTCAACTACCACTAGTGACACTAGTGATGAAAGTGATGAAGAAAGCAATCCTGAGCAGGCCCAGGAGGAGACACAAGTTGAGGATGCAGGCAATGGCGAAGTCAAGGAGGAAGTCAAGGAGGAAGTTGAAGAAGCTGAGGCTGATGAGACTCCAAAGAAGACAACCATAGAACTCAAGATAAATGAACAATTCCCAATCTCTAACCTCAAACGTTGGAGCACACCTAAGGTATCATCGTATATGGATGAAAAATCAGCATCATCCTACGCAGTACGATTTGCAAAGTTATCGCAACGCAGTCAATCCACATTGAATCAATGGACCAAAAAGACTGAGTGTCACTCAATCCATTCGGCACGCAATGTTACTTAACTTACAATTACGCCAAACAATTTGTTGTTGGTTTTGTATGGTCCGTTGTTGTTTCTGTGGTTTTCTTTCATTGCCTCAATTCGTGTAACAATGCCATTTTTACCTGCAGGTTCCTATGACTACGAAGCGACGTCAAGGAGCTGCGGGTTCACAAACTGAACCTGTGGTTCCTCTAAGAAAACGACTCCGTACAAAAACTTCAGGTGCATTGATGCATGTGGTCTGGTATACGCTCAAAATGTCTTAAGTGCATGTCCATACAACCAAGTACGAAAAAAAATATCCTTAGTTTATGGATGCTGCATTCCATTCGATCTGTATTTCTTTCTTTGGTCATCACTCATCACATACTCACTCCCTGAAAGGTCTTGACGTTGAAGTTCAACCTACGCCAGAAGCCAGTTCCAGTTCGGCACCGCATGCCTCGACCAAGACCAAGGCAACGAAGGAGGCCAGCCTGTGGCAAGTTTGGTTCAGATTGAGGAATTTGTGTGAGGCATCATATATGATATATGGTTTTTAGTTTGGCCCTCTATTTGCCCTTTGTGTTTGTGAATCCATGGCTCCCTGAATCATGGAAGGCCGCAACCACTGAGAAAGTTGTGAAGTTCGAGGCCTTCAGACACTACAATTCTTCCAAATATTCTGTTGCTATAGCACGTGTTCAACAGCTGGCACTTTCAAAGGCATGTGATCCTGTACCATTGCCTTCCAGACAACTAGAACTTGCCAGTGCAAAAAAGGACAAAGTACCACGAGCGTACCTCTTGTTTGCATCAAGCAAAGTTATTTTGACTACTATATTATAGAAGTCGGTGTTTGATAATCCTTAATGGTCACTCATGACAGTGGTGACTGTGTTTGATAAAAAAATAGCTAAGGCAATATGTTCTGGAACAACGTCTATCGCTGCAGGACGGATGGAGTGTTGAGCTACGTCGGCGTATTGCTGGAAAGCATGCTGGTGGTATATACCAAGTCTACTTAAGCCCTCAAGGACGTCAGCGATATTCCTTGAATCTCTGTAGCATATAGCTTATACGACCCTGTCATGTTATATACAAGAACAACTGCCATCAATCTGCCATTTCTATCGGGTATCGTTGATGTAATTGTGCTTCTTTGACGGCCAAGGAAAGACGCAAGTGCAGACGGGTTTAAAGACCCGGATGGTTTGGTCAAACAAGCGAAATCACAGTTACTTGGTACCCAATATTCATGAAATACCCAGTGGGTTATTGGGGACATACGTTTTCATAATGTATCTTATAGTTTTTTTCTCCATGCGTCAATGCAACACTCTTGCCGAAAAAAGGCTCGACTCCAAGAAACCAGGGGAGAAGATCGACAAGCCACGAGGCAAAGCAAAGGCAAAGGCAAAGGCAAAGAGGTCCGCGAAGAAAACAAAGTGAGTTCTTGATTTCACCAAATCACCCAATGCTGGAAAGTGTGTGACGTATATCCCCTGTTTGAAAGGTTTTTTTTTGGAAAAAGTGTTTGCTCGTTTGTGGTGTATCATCGTTTCAAGACCAGCTTATGGGTGTCTCACTGCGCTAGGCATGAGCTTCATTTTGTGGGATTAGATTTGGATGGCCCCCAAGTACTAAGTGTCACACAAGGACCCATAAATAGATCGTTGTTCTCCCAATCTATGTGTGACTTGGGTCATCCATTTGTTTTTGGGGAACATGGCAGTACCTGTCAAAATGCTACAGGGTCTGTTTCAACAGTCACCAGGCCTTGGCTCATGTGAGGGGCTATATTTGAGCTATGTCGTTTGTGGTTTGAAAAACGGAATTACTCACACGTTGGATGGTCACCTCTTGACAAGTTCCTGTAACTAATCTTACTTGGTTCCATTGCACACCCCCCTCCTGAGTTGGTGCCTGGATTAGGGGTACCCAGCCTGACCTTCACAGAAAAGCCGGAAAAAAACACCCAGCCAGCCGTGGCCTTCTTTGAAACACGTACAGGATGCTGTTCTGCAGAGATACACACCTGGCGAATGACAAACATTAACGTTTGTTTCTGCTTCAGTCATGCTATGCAAGTAAGATTGGGCTCGAGTCGATTTGTGTGATCCAATATGAAACCCAGACTCCTACTTCCGATACTCGCTTGGATTTCCCAAATTCCTGTGCCACATGTAGAAGACAGTTTGGATGTTGTGATTTGCCTGAAATTTATTTTGAAAACTGATGGTGACATTATACTGGGACACCTGTGTCCTTCACTTATAGACTTTACTGTAGCAAGGGTGCTGTATGCAGTTGGATTTGTTCTCAAAGCTACCACTACCTGACCTAAGGTGGAGATATGCGCAGGGGAAGGCCAACTATCGCGAGCTCTCAACGATTGCGGATATCGGATCAAACCGTTCGATGTTTCTTGGCACCAAACATGAAAACATAGTATTTGTGAAACTTGGGATGTAGCTACATGTTGCCATGCTACAGCTCAAACAAATCACCTGATTGGTAAATGCCTGGGATTTGACTTCTACAAGTCCAAGGTACGATACTCTGCAAACCATAACCTTATGCGTACCACAGGATTCATCGCTGCTTTGTGTGCAGTGGAATGCTCAGGATGTCCATCAATTCCAATACATATAATTCCACAAAAACAATGTATCAAGTGTTCTTTCACTGTGGGTAGGTCAGAAACATCCGACAGGGGGGGCTACTCTTTGTAGCCCCCCCTTGTTCTACATGGGTGTTCCTGTTCCTTGTCTTTAGTCCGTATGTTGTTGAAGTGAACTTGCGGGACATGGATAGGCCCTACCCTGGCTACATGCACCCTCATGATGTCGTGTCCCCAATGCCGAAGGTCTCAGGGCTCCACTAAGCGATCCTACTTCCGCCCAGAGGGTGGGAATTCAAAGGCAGTACGTTTGGCTAATGTTCTAGTCATGCGTATTTTGTACCTGTATCATGGCTGCAAGATGTCACACATGTGTGTGTCGAGTCTTGAATGCTTGTCTTGTGCGACATACAACTGATGTTACCAACTAAGTCTGTTCTATGCACATCAACGTGGGGTGTATTGGCTGATTGAGCAGCCTATGACGAGCGTCAGGGACTTTATTTGATTCCATGTTCGGTCAAACAAGTGGCACTGTGCAACTTGTAAATGATTTCCACTTGCTAGGTCCTATTCATGTGGTACCCGGTTCAGAGGCTGATGCACTGGTGCAACGCCAGGCTTGTTCAACACATGTTGTTTTTTTATATTGAACATCGGTAGTGTCTGCATACATGAACTGTCTTGAAAGGAAAGTGACTTTCCCAATGGGTGCATACGGCAGTCCCACTATGAAAATGACAGTGTTGCTTTTGGCTGCAAGGAATGTCATGGGGGGAACTGGTCCTACAGCACTTGAACTTCAGACTCTGCAACACATCAACATTACCCGAGTTTCTTTAGGGTATACAAGTACAAGCGTAAATGATTGACATTCGTTATTCGATACCCATGGAAGGCTTCCTATGATGTTGGTCACTTCTTGGGGTATCACACGTCACCAAGGTTGGCTGGAACACTACCACTTATGCACGGATTGCGCCGGGCCTTGGATTGGAAGCAGCTGAAGAAAGCCTTAGAACGGACTGGTGCTGTCATATGAACAAGTTGTCTTTTCCCCACATGTTCAGGGAATGTCATATATGTTTGTTTCGAATTGGCGTTAGGAAACAAGAGAAAGAGGGCAAAGTGGAATTGGTCAAGAAATCAGTGGGTAAGGATGGTAAGCGTCGGGTTGTATCTTGGTTCTACGAACAGTGAGCCATGTATATCAGTCACACAGTGCAAGTAATATCCGCATAAATCATGAAACTATTGAAACTGGAATAGTCATGCTGATGCTAGGCAGGCATCAAGAAAGCCCTGGTTGCGAGTGGTGCTTATCCATATCAATTTGGAACGGCCATTGCAGCACTGTTGCAACATCGTGGATCACGACCAGCCCCTGATTATTTTCCCCAGGGTGACTATCAGGAAACTGATGATCTAGGGGCTCTTAATGACCTGCTAAAGGGCAGGGACAAGGTTTGGTGGCGTAAACTTTGACCAACGACATGGTGATGTTTTTTTTGTTTCATTCAAACCTTACAACAAAAAATGATTATTCATGATGTTTTTGTTTGATTCAAACGGTACCCACAAAAAGGTGACACTATAAGAAAGATATTTGTATTATCCCCAAAGCACTTTGGTCACAACACCGTTGTTTTGACAGCGGAGACAGCGTAAAAAAACGTCTTGCAATCAAATTTGTCAGGTCAGTTTGGTATGTGTTGTGTTGGGAAGTGATTTAGTGCTGCATATTGAAAACCGGTTATACATGTCATATTTGTCACTGAAGCGTTTTTGGTTTCTGTAACGATTAGTGACACCTTTGCCAGTGTACGTCGACACTTGTGCAATGGACCCTGCAATTTACAGTATGCTTCAAGTTGCTGGGTGTGAGAAGATCTGCGCCAGCTGTTGGATGGGTATCATCAAGAAATATCTTGATAAGACTCTTGTCCCCAAAAACCACTTTCCAATCACCCTGAGAAATGATCATGAAACACCATTGATATAGATGACTTACACATATGCCACAAAAAAACTACACCACCGCCCATGCCAGCTGAGGAAGAGCAGGACACGGTACCGTATGATATGTAAGGACTGTGACTGTGATCGTATCAGCATCGAAGCCATGGATAAGATGGAGGAAATGGAGAATCTGTGCCCAAACCGCCAGCTGACTGTTGAGTAGATCGCAATTTACGGTGCTTAATTAATGGACCGCTTACAAGACATACTGCTTGTGGTTGAAAAAACACAGGATGAGATCTGAAACACTGACCAGCTTCATTATCTTTCGCCGATATTTTACCATGTAATTGTTGGAGCAGTTGTGTTTATTGATCCAATATAGTGAGTTGTCTCTTTTCGGATTGTATGCCCATATGTTGTGGAAGTCTTCCCAAATGACACACACCTTAGGTAAAGGTTGGTTTGGGGAAGCAAAATCAAAGAATAACATGAACAACCCAAAAAAAAACATAATCACGACTTTGGGTTTTTTTCAAAAAATGCGGCGTGTCATTGCGTGTCATTCGCGTGTCGAGGGGGTAGGGCATGGGTGCCCATTCGGCACCCCTTAGGCTAAGGGGTGCTGTTCCGACACTCCTTATCATCCCCCCCTACTAGGCCCATGCGTGTCATTCCGCGTCGCCCACGATCCACCTACCTGGTTTTTCACTAGTTTTAGCCAAGTACGGACTTTGTGAAATTCTGGCTCCAGGTGGTGTTGTTTCGGGGTTAACCATTGGGGATTTTTATCAGCCATGACGAACACCGATCGGTCTAAGGCTGGGTTTGACCAAACTTAAGGTAATCTAGTGACCCATAATCAAAATCACCTGAACAGGATGGTGAGGAGATAAGACGTCTCAAAGCTCAGACAGTTCCAACGGAAGCTGGAGCTGCATATGAGAAGAAACGTTTGGCTGTCTTACGCGAATTGGAGGAAGAAAGACAACAGTCGGAGCAGGACCTGAAAACTGCCAAACACCTCCAGGAGGTTGGCAAAGCTCTCAGGAAACATGCAGACACACACCACGCAGGAGGTGCTGCCAGCGCAGCCAAGCCCAAGGATAGTGAGGAGAAGAAGGACCAGGTGAAGAGCAGGAAGAGTGACCCGCCAAAGGATGATGAGAAGGCTGGTACTGAAAGCAAAGGTACTAAGAAGAAGGATGACAAGGAGACGGTGAGCCAGACCGAGAAGGACCAGCAGAAGGAGAAAGCAGAGAATGCAAAGGCCACAGAGGACGCTGAGAAGAAGAAGAGGAAAAAGAAGCCAGAGGAGAAACCAGAAGGCACTGCCAGCTCAGCCAAGCCCAAAGAGAGTGAGGAGAAGAAGGACCAGGTGAAGAGTGCCAGGAAGAGTGACCCGCCAAAGGATGATGAGAAGGCTGGTACTGAAAGCAAAGGTACTAAGAAGAAGGATGACAAGG
>OMLO01004756.1_pt1 | contig 11369 bp, 6 predicted proteins | sample 1674811 | NCBI WGS metagenome assembly OMLO01 (sample SAMN06265003, study PRJEB25207) | coral metagenome | isolation source: Coral host | place: Mexico:La Bocana,Puerto Morelos, Mexico | collected 2008-11-13 | reverse complement strand
ATCACGCTTTCATCACTGCCCTAACTCCGCAATACAATAATGCATAACGCTCTAGACACATACACGCTTTGCGGACCTATGTGTTGAGTTAGCATTCTGCATTGGAAAGCATGAAGGGCGAGAGTTCAACACATGTGCGGGCAAACGCACGATCTTTTTTTTTCTTTTCTTTTTTCCCTCCGATGTGTTTTTTTCTTTCTTTTCCCCCAAGAAGCTAATATGTGCTTTCCATTTATGATAATTTATTATTTTGCTCGATATTCATGCATTGCATGCACCATGTTATTAAAACCCATGCTTGCCAGGAGCCCGTGTTCATTTCATAAGTAGGACAACAAATGCTTTCTAGGTTTTTTTTAAAACGATTCAAATAAGAAAAACCCCACGCCCTTGACATAGCTGAAATCTATCTCATTATTATTTCACTATGTTTCAAATTTGCCGAACCATTCGACAACATTTTTCTCTTCGTCAAGTGGACGGTGTAAACTGCAGGTTGCAGGTCAGGATTTCACTTAAATGTGGAAAGAGTTGGATTAACTTTTTTGCTTTGTTGTTTCACACTTACGCGACACGAAAAAGCTACATGTACGTCTTCGAGTATCGATCGAGCAAAAGCACATGGTTCAGCCGAAAAACATCCCATAATATACTACAAACACAACAAAGTTCAAGGTGGGGTGGTTAAGTTAAATGTCCAGTCTCTTTAGGGGCTCTTACGGCCCTTCCGCTGCGGGTTCGGGCCTGCACACACCTGAACACACCACCGTCTACTACCAATATGTTGTCCTTTCAATTTTGCACAAAGAATACTACAAAACTACGATAGCAAAACGTTTTCTCTCTTGTTTTGTGAGCACAAGGGATTTTTAACCAGATCTATAATATATATGCAACCTGGGACTCGACCCATTCACCCTCGTCCTCTCACACTTACGCTGTCATGTAAGTGTGAAACAACAAAACAAAAAAGGTATCCAGCTCCTTCCACATTTAAGTGAAATCCTGACCTACAACCTGCAACCTGCAGTTTACACTGTCCGTTCATCAAGTCAAGTTGTGCATTGGTCAGCGGAAATACAAACAAAGTCTATGACCCAAGGAATGAAGGAAGGATTGACCAACTGAGCGAATGACCAAGTGATAATTCGCGCTCGCTCACTTAACTCCTATTTCGCATTTTGCAAAATAGTCGTAAAAACTAACCTACAAGTAAAGACAGGTTTATAGAGACTTGCTATGAGAATTGCATGTTAGCACAGCAGGATGTGGGAGTGCTATTAAAGGCCCTAGTCAGCCTGCGCCATTTTTAATTCTATCAAAATTATTGATATTGCATGGTGAAGTGAAAACCTATTACTTTACTGTTAGTCATGTTCCTGAAAGTACAAACTACTGTTAATACTGTATGTTTAATTATCTTAAGTAGTTTTACAGTGATTTCTTTCTATAATAGCCAAACTCTTGCATGCAAAAACAAAAGTGTGGTTGACTAGGGCTGTTTATTGCTCTGATCTGTGAGCTCTACATTGATTGATTGAGTTGCTTCTGATCTGAAATGATCTGAATCTCACTACCCTTCTTTTATGCCTACTAGGAATATTTACAAAACTTCTTTTAATTAGTAAACATCTCCAATATCTTGTAGCTGTTTTGTAGTTAGTATTCTACACTAACATGAATACTGTAAAAAGTCAGGAACAATTTAAAATGCACTGGAAACCCCTAGTATAATTTATGCAACCTGTAATTTCACTACAGAATGAGCACTGTAATTTTAATGCAAAATGGGAACAAACGATTACATCCATTCGATAGGTTATTGTCTTTGATTAAAAACAACAACAATTAAAAATTAACATCCAATCTTTAATCTTGAATATTTCCTATGTAAACACCCATTCAAATCATCCACTTCTATTGCATCCATTACTTGTCAGATGAGGCTGGAATTGTCTTATAGCTGCCTAATATTTAATCAATATATTGCACCTTAAATTTGAAACAATTTAGTTCTGATGGCAATTAAAATATGTATGAACACAAACCTGCTGGTTCATCAGCTGCTAAATCTTCTGAGTGCAACATACCAGTCTGTATTTCTCGCTGCTCTGAAGGTTCTTTGTGTGTGATTCCATCTTCCATTTTCTCATTTGTTTTTGGACAACAATCGGAAACAACTTCAGCTGCTAATGGTGGCTTATTATTTTCACCCAAATCTTGCTGCATCACTTCATCACTACATCTGCTTGGGAGTGTCGTTGAAGTTGGGGATTTCTGCAAATTACTCTGCACAAACATCTTAGAATCGCCTGTCAGAAAGTTAAAAAGGTCTATTTAGCCTCCTTTTCTTCTAATCGTCTCTAACCTTAAGTCTAGAACAGGCATGACTCTTAAAAAAAATGAATTTGCACTAGGCTACTACTGTAAACGTAACAAATTTATAGAAGGTTTCAAGGTTTCTGCCAATAGGTTTAAATAATTACACTGTCTTGGAAATAACTTCCTTAATATGTTGAATAGGGTGGTTTTCAGTTGAATGTTGTGACTTAAAAACCAAAGCAATTAAATGTAAACAAAATAGAAATGAACTGCAAAGCAAATAAAGACACCAGATAATTATCTCACACACAGCAGTGAAAACATGCCTGGCAAAGTTGCAACTGCATTTGGTTTAAAACTGGTGGAGTAGGCAATACAGGATTGTTACTTCAATTGCAGACCATTAATGAAGCAAATCCAATTACATGTAATCAATTATTTCAAAACATCCAATGAACATGTACAACAAAAATAATAAGAAAAATGTGCTGTAACAACATACCAGCTCTATGAACTTCATGTTTTTGGACTGACATTTCATAGTCTTCCTTTTCAATGTTGACAAAGTCAAAGTATGATCCCTGCCTTGCAGTGCCTTGACTTCTCAAATCTTGATTGGAGAAGCCAGGTTGTTCTGTGATTGGTGTATCATCTGTGTTATTGCTATATGGCGTGAAATGATCATCTTTAATGACTATCAGTATTTGGCTTGTCCTGTCTTTATCGTGCATTGCCACATCTCCATCACTAAATGTATCTCTCTTGTCAGATTTTGGATTCTTCATCTCACTTAACATCTGACGTTGTTTCTCAATGAATGCAGCAGGATCAGTTTGGCTGGATTCCCCAGCAGCTAAAATTACTTCAGCTGAACTGAACGAGTTTGTTCTGCGGAATTTCTTCGCTGATTCCCCACCTAGAGAAGATATCAATTTTTGATACATGTTCAATACAAGAAGCTAAATGAGATTAGAACTGGACCTGGAAGTTTAACCAATGGAAACCCAGTGGTTAAAGGTAAACCACCTTCAGCATGAAAAGCACAGCACAGCACAGTACAGAAAATGTACATGCCCAAGTCTTTTAAAATGAACCCAAAAGGAATTCATTTCACAATTTGATCTGAACCAAAAATTAGAAGGCTTAAAACCAAGCTCCAATAAAAGTGTAACTGCTACATGTATGTTGCTTGAGTCACAGTTCAATACCATTGACCAACAACAACCAATCTTATGCCAAAAAAATCATATCATCCTGTTAAAATGCCAGCATTTTAAAGCAGTCACAGGAAGTACACTTGCCCTAGGCACGTCTTGATTTGCTCTTCTAAAGTTTGGTTGCCAGAAGACTTGCCTGCACCCTTTGACATCACCACATGCACATGTACAGGATTACCAGATGGCACTTTTTTGAGCCCTGCTATGATTAAATGGGTCTTACCCACATACATGTATCACGTAGAATGTACTGTCAGTACTAATTTCCATAATGAGATAATTTTTTCACACCTAGACACATAACAAAACTTTTTCTACCACAGGAAGCATGAACATTTTAGCCCACTCCCCTTGCCTTCACAAATTCGAAAATACTATACCCCACATGCCCTCTGATCTCCAAAGTTCTCAACCCCCCCCCCCCCCCCCCCCCCCTTTTCTGCATTCAGCCCTCTGGAATTCCTGGTTTGACTCCCTCAACTTCCACCAAAAGAGATTTCACGATTTTACATTTTTCCAGAAGTTTTTGCTCATAATTTTCCATCAAACGGCTGTCTACAGGACTTGAAATTACCACTGATCCAATTGCATACATTTGTGGCAAAATGTTCCGCAACTAAAACATCCTCCTCTTTAAGTGTAATTTTGCATTCAACTAGTTTTTGAATACACTAGTGAAGAAATAAAAATTTTAATTGTTTTGTGTATGTATGAAAATAAGAACATGTGAGGGCAAATCCTGCCTAATTTACCTTTGATATTACATTCACTCAATCAGATGCCATTACAGCCATTTCTTTATGAATAAGTATCGCTGGTGAAAAGTAAGCAAAAATGGTGGGTTGGTCAGCATTTGTCACAAATGATTAATTTGACAAGGAATTTTGTCATCAACTTTAAAGCCTCCAGAGCCCAATGTACAACCCAGATTTTATCACTTTTCTCTTGCACATGAATGCAAACACACGCGTGATTATCAATGCTTGTTTAGTACACTGCTTTCTGCATTTGTCAACAATGTTGTCAGTTTTTTCATGCATTCACACTCAGCCTTATGTGTCCCCTCTAGGAACCACCCCTGCCTCATGCCTTCAGAATTCCAATCATAAGTAGCCCCACGCCTTTGGATTTCCAGTTCAAAGAACCCCCCTTGGCCTCAGAATTCCCAAAAGTCACCCATGGTATACACCCTGTAGATATGGATGTTTTCTACAATCACCCATTAAAAAAATTACAACTCACAAACCTTACATGTACAGTATGAGGTACAGTTACTCTGAAAGAACATCAAAGTCAAGTTTACTTAACTATTGTTCCACACATTGACAGGCAGAAATTACTTAATAAAAAGTCAACACTTGCCTGACGTTCTGTTATCATAATTCATTGATTTTGCCAACAACTCATCTTTTTGGATTTGTTCCCTAATAGTATCCTGTTTGTCCGGTGTTTTCTTTGCAGTAAGTGAAGTCTCTCTGGTGTTCTCGAAGTCTTCCTCTTGTATAACATTTCCAATATCAACAAAACATGCAAAATCTCTCTTACAAACAAAGATCTGTCGTCTATTCCATTTGCCAGTTCCACTCCCAACTCTTTCATCCTACATAAAGTTGAGAAAGTATAGTTGGCACTACTTTTCCTTTTCGTTCCTTCTTTTATTTCCAGCTGATTTATCTGTTGGCAATTGATCATCATGCAACTCTGACTAGTAAATTATGCAAACTGGACATTACCATCCATATTATTCTCCTCACAACACACCTAAATCTTCAATAACAGATACAGTCATGAAACTGTGATCAAAAAAATGTTGACAAACAAATCGTGACAGGTGTGTCATGAAAATTGAATTAACATCTAAAAAACATATATTGCACTAAAATTGGCTTCAAGTATCTTTGACAGATTTGTTTGTCTGATAAAACTTTTATTACATCCCAGTGTAGACAGAAATAAGTTACTTTTTAGTGTTGATTTTTTTTACCACATCATTTTTATGGAAAAATGCATGAAATTTTCTTTTAGTGTTCACATGATATACTCTTTTTAATTTGACTGAAAAAATCTTAGTTTGATCCCAATTTGAACATACAAATTTCTTTTTTATTAATTGCTTTCAGTTGGGACTACCAAATGCTGTGCACAGGGAAAACCTATGAGTAGTTGGACTATGGCATCCAAACAAGTATGTTACAAAAATTCTCAGTCTATGCAGGAAGCAAATAAAAAGCAGATTGAAATTTATTCAATTTTTAATTTATTAAATGTTTACAGTATTAAAACTTCAATGTGAATTACCTACCAGTTCCAACCCTACAATCACATGCATATTTCCCCTTGCATCTTCCTCTTGGCCAATATAACGTACAGTTCCTCTGACTGGATGATCTTTTATAAATGTCACAACTCTTTGATCAATTTCAAGTGGTTGGTTAATTCTTTCCTGAGGACACTTTCGTTCGTTTTTTCCTTTAAGAAAAGATGGCACAACTGTATCCATAAATTTTGATTTAAAGTTACCCTGAGCATTTTCATCTCTTTTTGGAGATTTAGAGTCAGAAACTTCTCGAGGTGTTAATTTATCAAGTCCAACAAAGACACCAGAGTCTTTTGGACAGGTAAAGTAACGCTTGTTCCTGAATGTTCCATCAGATGTTCCTTGCCCCGGATGCTTCTAAAGGAATACAACAAAATAACGTTATTTTTAATATTAATAATACAGTGTTCTCCAGAAGCGCCGGCAGCTGGCGTTTTCGCCGGCTACTCATGTATCAAGCGCCGGCTACTTCTGTTAGACAAAAGCACAGAAAATTATGCTTTAGTTTCTCTAAGATAATTTCGCACGTTGCGTGATTTCGGCTTAAAATCACGGGTACCAAAAACAGTGTGTGTTCGTGTTATTTCCGAAGGAAACGAGAGACAATAGCGTAATCTACTGTAGTACGCTTCAGAAAGATAAGAACTGTAATGTTGTTTAATGTACTTGAAGGCTGACATACATGTACATACCGAAAATAGTTGTCTTAAAGTGCATTGGCCGGGAGCTGTCAATTAAACGTCAACTTTTGCCTAGATTCTGTCGAAATGTTTCATAATTTTCAGGGTACAAGTTCGTCTTCTCAAAGAGCATGTGTATGTGAACTCGACATGACCATCCCGGGATTACGACGAGAAAATTCACATTAAAAGTCTTTAGAAGATGCCAAAGCGAAAATCTGTGGATAATCAAAAAGATGGAAAAAGAGGAAAAATAACGAGTTGCCTTACTCCCAAGGAACGAACAAAAATCGGTATATTACCACGTCCCGTCTGATCTGCTGTACTGTTCGATCGCGCAATGTAAAACTTGTAGGTTTGTTCGAGATAACTTCATCCCGAGGTGGTTTCCAAGCATGTGACTACTCTTATAGGTTTAGAGACACGACATTCAAGAATAACGACGGTAGATATTCACGAGTTTACATTTCATTTCTTGGCGCTTAAGAGTAAACACACCACCAAGAAATGGTGGCCATCTTGGAAGTCGGGCTGGTCTCTTCGCATCCAGTTTTGGTTTTCACGCCTGATGAAAGAATTTAAATTTATCAAGTAAAATTTAAGAAGGAGAATAAAAAGGTCGATTTTAGAGCTTGCAATTTTTTAAAAATTACACATCTTTTCCTACCACAGTGTGCCAAAAATGCCTAAAATTGCATCTCCAGAGACCTATTTTTCAAAACTTTTCCAGGGGGCCTACCCTCGGACCCCCCTAGTACCTTGCGCCCTCCAGGCACTCGTAATACACCTGCTGGCTACTTTCAAATTTTGGCTGACTACTTCAAAATCTGTGGAGAACACTGCAATAGTCATAATAATTTTTGAGAGCAGGGTTGGCACAGTGGTGAGAGAGCTTATGCCCCTACAATGTGGCCTGGGTTAGATTCCAGCCATATGAAAGTTGAGTTTGTTGTTAGTTCTTGCCTTGCTGTGAGGGTTGTTCTCATAATTTAACCATCTTTAACTATGAAATTGTAAATCACTATGATATTTACATTCCATTTTCTATGACATCAAGGGATCTATTTTCTGGCCTATCAGTATTGACTCACTCCAACTATATTGTATCAGCTGATACAAAGCCTCAGCTCAAATAGTAGAGTCAAAAATTGGTAGGTGCCAACTGGTGACCAAAAGTTTTTTTCAGTTGCCAAATGGAAAAATGTGGTCACCAAAAAGTGTCAGTAAAACTTTTCCTTTGCAGAAAACACAAGCTAAAATTATTGGTTGCCACTGGCTTGCCGGCAAAATATTTGCAATCAATGTAATCAGGAATCAAACCAGTGTTAAATCATCTTTTGACAGCTTTGATAGATCTGCATTGCCACCTTTTGACTCCCAGAGAATATCTACATCTAATTTCTTAATCTTCTAATCTTCATCTAATTTCTTCACGGATGTTCCATCTCCATCTTGTAATAAATTATGGAAAGATTTCAGAATATCTTTGGACACCACATCACCTGAATAAATACTCATGACGAAAGAATGCATGGGGCCTCTTGCGCCCACAATACCTGTGCTATAGGAAACCGCTGAAAAAACATGGCAGCGAAGCTTCGCACTGTTTTTACATGTAGCTGTAAAATGTGGTAGATTTATAATAAAACAACCTTCTCAAAATGGGCCCGCAGCCGGCTCAACGAGCCGCCTCCTCTGGGAATTTGACTGTCTCCTTGCCGTCAGAAAATGTATTATTTCACTAACAAGAAGAAGAAAAGAACAAAGGAAAAAAAAAACGGAAAGAACTTTTAAGCCGGAAAGCAAAGTCCCTGAACATTATTCAAAGGGGTTAAAAGTGCTTGTTTAGTGTGCATATTTACATCCGTTATTTTAAACACAAACATTCTGATCTTTCTTCGATCTTCGATAAAGAAAGCGGAAATATTCATCGCTTCAACGAGACTTCAAATCGAGTCAACAAGACTTCAAATCAGATAAAGCAATAAGAAATTCACGTCAAGCACTGCTCACAATCGGAAAGTAATTTATATGGGTTTTACTGTGTCACTCACAGTTTTGTCGTGCAATGGGTGGAGAGTATTTCAAAGCATTAAAAACTTATGGCAGAGAATCGAAAACAAAAACCTGCAACCGGTTCATGGAAAACTTCTTACTGTGCCAAAGAGCAAAGGAAGGATAGTCAAGTACTTCTTCCAGTAGCAATCTTTCATGCCCATTTTGCACCTGCCAGTGGCAGCGAATGAATAAATTAGTTGTAAAATGGAATTGGTTGTTAAAAATGTTAAAATATACACCATACATCTTAACATAAAGAGCCATCTAAAACAAACAGTAAATGTCATCTGGACTTTACAAAACGCTCGGCGAAGCGTTTATTTTTGTTTTTAGTCTCTCTTTTTCGAAATTCACCCTTTGCTGAATTTCCGCTTGATTAAACTTGTGGTAATTGCGGCACGACAATGTCTCAGACACACAGTTTTCAGTGTAATTTCCCCGGCCCTCAATGTGTTAAAATGACCGTGAAATAATATAAAAATATTATTATTTGAAATATTGCAAGTGATAGTAAATCAAGTTGGTAAAAATGAGATACTCGATCACCCTTCAGGTCCCCCAGATTGCATCAAATCACACCATCAAGAATCTAAATTTCAAGAATTTCCCGGGGAAGGATGCCCTCAGACCCCCCTATATGCTGGTGCCCTATGGGCGATCAAAGGGTTGCCTTCGGCAAGCAAACCGTCTCCAACTTTAATATAACCTCCTCCTCAGAAACATTTTGAGAAGGCTGATAAAAGGAAATCGACAGCAATGGAAAGGTAAAAAGGAAGTGACCAATTGACAGGAGGCTTTGAATTTTATTTTGATCAATTTGGATGAAAATCAAAGCTATTGTTTGTGTAATTATCGTGGTGTGAAATAGCGTAGTTAATCGCCCACTGGCGACCAGTTGTGAAATTCTGGTTGCCAGTGCAAAATTTTTAGTTGCATTGGCGACCAGGAAAGTGCAATTTCGGACCCTGTAACAAAAAACTAAACACTTAGTACATGTATCTTTTATCCAATACATTTAGTTCCTTTCTTATGTACTTCAGTTCCTTATATAAATAACTTTCATCAGTGGGACTTCTAACATGTAAAGGCCACTGAAGAAACCAACTACACTTTAGAATAAAAAATAATTTGTAATCACCATCAACCTCAGTACTAACAGTGTGTTCACTGAAACAAGGGCCACCCATACAATGAAAAGCAATCAGATGGCGGAACTGAACAACAGATTCTAACATTTTCAAATCCAGCCAATCAAAATTCTGGTACAAAAAATAAAATCTCAACTTGTTTGTTGTCATGCCATTGGTCGAAGCTGACACTTGTTCACTTGTCAAAAACGAGTTAAATTTCCCACCGGACGAGTGAAATTTCCACTTACTCTTGCTTGTGGATGAGTACACTATTCCTTCCCTTCAATACTCTTTGATTTTATATATCTTGACTATTAATTGCAGGCTTTGTCTCTTATTTCCGATCCCTCATTTATCCTTTGACGCCATTTTGAAATTTGTGAGAAACTGGGTCGAGAAATCCAGGGGCATGCGCTGTAGGCATCAACATTGCAGGGGGTTGTGATTGCCAGCGAAGCGCGGTAAACTTGTGTGTTCGGGTGCTGATATATAGTAAATTTTTCTTTGCATATTTGGCGGTAAAAACCACAACAATAACCATGGCAGGTCGCCATACTTTTTCGTTGCTAAACTACTTCAAAGGGACAGGTCAAACAGCACCTGTGAATGAGAGGAATGAAGAAAGTTTCATCCGTAATATGAGTGACAAAGGCTGCGAGAATTCCGAGGCAACCCAAGCCAAAAAAGCGTGAAAAGAAAGGGCTTTCAAAGAAGCCTGGAAAAAACAATTTGACTGGCTGGTGTATGACAAGGAAGCTGGGAAAATGTTCTGATAAGCCTTTATTTAAAAAACCATTAATTGACACATTTCAGAAGAAAAAACATCTTGTTCTTTATTTTCTTTAGCAAGTTATAAATTATGGGACCAGTTAAGTTTCCTCTAGGACCAGTAGAATCAACAGTTGACTTGTCCATGGAAGACCACATGCAAAAGTTAGTTTCGAGCACTGGTTGCTTACGTGACATTGTGTTACTTGGGTTTTAAATTTACAAGTGTGATAAACTCAGTCGCGTAAACATCGCTACAAACAAGTAGAGATTTGTTTTGTATTGGATGTTGGATTGGCTGGATTTGAAAATAGCACATGTGATTTGTTTGATTTGAAAATGTTGAAATATATTTTTTTCAGTTCTGCCATCTGATTGGCTTTCATTGTCTGAGTGGCCGCGGTTTCAGTAAACGCACTGTAAATTGTGTCAAATCACTTTCAATTGGTGTACAGAGCAATGTTTCTAATTGCTTTCAAACATGTGTTAAAGCGTAGGACCTATAAAAATATGACACAAAAGGTCGATAAACAACTGGTAAAGGAGTTCTTTACTCTTGCCTTTCACACACAATACATTCTGTTATACAAGAACATGATAAAAAAGGGTGTCTACAAAACAAAGACCTAAGACGTAAGACTTAAGACCCAAAAACGAGACTTGTTGTTTTACAGGCCTATCAAACCAGAGACAATCAAACTTGGTCAACAGGGTCTTCGTTTTGTAATTTCGTTATATCAACTAAGTTGATATATAAAATATATAAATTGTAAATTGGCCACCGTAATGAGTTATAAAGCTTATAACTCATTACGGTGGCCAATTTACATTTTCAACTTAGTTGATATAACGAAATTACCTTGTTACCCCCACCGAC
>OMLO01004755.1_pt1 | contig 11370 bp, 7 predicted proteins | sample 1674811 | NCBI WGS metagenome assembly OMLO01 (sample SAMN06265003, study PRJEB25207) | coral metagenome | isolation source: Coral host | place: Mexico:La Bocana,Puerto Morelos, Mexico | collected 2008-11-13 | reverse complement strand
GGGATCCGGTTTTGCGATGATGCGAGATGAAGAGATTTTGATACCGGTAGTAGACGTCTTAAATTTTGGTGTTCACTCAGTTCCGTGTTTTTGTGATTGATTGTGTCATATACAAAAAAAGTCGTGCATGTTTTGGAAAGAGATGCATCTATTTTGCAGGGCATCGATTAGTCACTTTGTTGGAGGTGGCTAATTTTGGGCAACTTCTTGGGCAAGCTTGCCAGTGGAGTTGAGTTCATTGCGATGGTGTCGTGGTGACATTTTTTAATATTTTTTTTCAGACGAGAACGCGATCACACAATGACACAACATACCCCTGTTTGATGATGTTAGCCCACAATTAGTAAAGACCCATGCTGTTTTGTTAGCATCACTGTTCCAGAAACCGACAAGGGTTTGACATTCATCCTGGGTTCATACTGTATGGATTTTTTTCAGGTGATTTCAAGGGTTTTCCAGGTCCGTACGGGACCCGCAAAAGGGGGATTTCTCCCAAAGCGTGGTGGCCAAAAGCATCGTGTTTCGTCGAAATAATTTGATGATGCTTGCCCCATGGTTACCCATCCTCATGCATTTTTTTCCAATCCATGTAGTGGTCACTAGTACTACGTAATGCTTAAGTACTGTATGTAATTGTGGGCTAGCCAACAATTGAATAGCAGCACTTGCCATGTTACCATGAGGATTCACTAGTCACGGGCATTGGTGGGATTGGGTGACAATGTTGCAATAGAAGGGGAAACGGGATAATCGGATAAAGGGGTGGATCTTCATTGAACACGGATACGGTAGAACTTTTCAGATACAGAAACGTCTATAGATCGTCTATAGTGTCAAATTATGTTGAATCGTGTTTATCGTATCAAGGATAGGCAGATACAAAAGCACACAGACGTCCCCATGCAGATATTATACGCAGATAGATCGACGGGCATATAGATGTGCAGGTTCCTACTGTTACATTTGCATTGAGAGTTGGATTGATGGATCGATAGACAAGTAGACAAGTACATACTGTAGATAGATACATAGATAGATAGATAGATAGATAGATAGATGGATGGACAGATGGACAGATGTGTAGAAACGTAAGAAAGATGATAAAGAAAGAAAGATAGGCATATAAGAAAGCCGAATAGATAGACAGGATGTGTATATATGTTCAAGATAGATGAAGTTCGTAAATGGATTCATTGATAATTAATTTTGATAAAATGTGATGATATAATCTAAGGTAAGATAGTATAGATCGATAGATAGGTGGAACGATGGATATTATTGACACATATGCTTGATAGTTTTGATAGATTGATGAGACGGATTGGACTAATTAGATGAATCATGGAGATTACCGAGGTGAAACAGACGAGAAAGCTAGATTGATTGATCAAAAGATAGATGGTCGATAGATAAGAACATGTACAGTACAGTACAGATAGGCCCTAAGTAAAGTGAATAAGTAAGTTTATACATTGATTCCGCTACCTACTGTAGGTAGTTAGATGTACATTCTACTGACGCATTTTGTTTGCGATTGTACTTGCACAATGGAGAAATTGAAATGAAACCAGCAATTGTGGCAGGTCAAATCAGACAAGTAGGATATTCATTGATAAATTGATGGGTATTTTTTGTTAGTTGAAGATAACTGTATGTGTTTATTCATATCTAAGTTACTGTAACGAAATGACACGACATTACAGAAGGAACACAACTTTGAAGTACATATAATGTACATATAATATATAAATATATCATATTTGCTATACAGTGATATTTGACATAGGCTCAAAGCTAAGGTATCAATATCCACATACATATTTCATTTTGTGCATAACTTCGCAACAACTCTTAAGTTGCAAATGTTTGATCCCAGTCATGTTTGCTTGTTCATTTTTTTTGGAGAGGTACATGAGAGGTACCATCAAGAGAGATGAACAACTGAAATTATATAGGACTTTCTTGACTTTCCTGGCCCCCACAATATGTTTCACCTTTAAACATCTTAGGTGATGTTTGTTTGTTGGGAAACCGCATGGCTTTTTTGCATGGCGAAGGTTTGCCCATTGAATTGGTACCTGTTGCTGGTGGGCCTTGCACCTTGGCTGGGTGGACCAAAGTGTCATCAATGTTTGGTGGTTGCATAGGTGGACCAAAGTGTCATTGCCAAAGTGGTATTTTAGATGCAGATCCCTTTTTGGAAACCAAAACATAATCCATATCAAACCTATTAATGATATATTCTCTGGACCAGATGTATTGAAATTGGCCTCAGTTACCATGAATGTGACATCATACCCTTCCGAAGTTTAACAGCTCGCCCCTGAAAAATTACCGGGACCTCATAGGGAAATAGTTTTCAAACAACAATATTTCAGGGTTTATGTTAAACTTCGGGGGGTATGTAGTATCACAAAGTGAGAAGTATGCATGATAAACGGTTGCTGCACGGGGGTAGAGTTTCGGCTCACAGGTCTCCCTGCAGGCCCCTGTGGGGCAGCAGGGAGTGCGGAGTGAGGGCTGCAGACCCCTGGGGTAGCAGCCCGTAAACAAATAACGAAAAGGCCTTCCACCCTGTGCCTGCTGTGACCTGGAAGCCCAGTCGGTGCCGACAAGGCTAGCTTGAGGCTATGCAAGCTCTTCTTAAGAAAGGAGAGGCCTTGGGGCTGAGCCCCAGGCAGATTGAAGAGGCGCTGACCTTGGGCAGACCAGTGTCTGATGTGGCCTGGGTGGAGGCAAAAGACTTGGGAGCCACTGCCCTTGAAGTGGCCCTAGAGCTCATGGAAAGCGGAAGGGTGATTGAGTACGATTGCTATGACTCTGAAGGGAATGGCCAAGGAAGAGCAGTCATCACCCTGCGTCAATGGGAGCCAGGTGAGAAAGGGTTCTTCACAGGAACCCATGGTCCCAGCAGTGATCCCTACTACGAGTGGTATGTTGGGAACACTGGAGCTGACAGCTTCCTTTTCCACTTGTGCAGTGGCTCAGCCCAGCATTGCAGGGCCCGAAGGGTCCGTGGTGACCATCGGGAACTGGTGCACATAGACAGGTGGAGATTGTTGACTCCCAAGTTTATGATGGGTGTGAGCTATCTGACAAACATGGGACGTCAGCTTGGGGAGAAAGCTTTAGAGGATTTGGCCCGTGATTTGAAGGACACCAAGGTCCATGGTACTGGCTTGGACGGAGCCCTGGCCAAAGTTGGAGACCCTGCCCCAGCAGCAGACCCGGCTCATCCGCCGGATCCTGGATTGCACTTGGATGAAAGAGTTGCAGAGGCCAGGTCATCAGGGGGTCCTGGAGGAAAGAAGCGTGGTCGTGAAGAACTGGGTGAATACTTGGCTCGGCAGGCCCATAAACAAAGGGAAGCCGAGGGAGAAGCAGGGAAGAAGAAAAAGAGGAAAAAGAAAAAGAAGAAAGAAAGAGCCAGTGTGGCTTCCGGCTCATCCTCCAGCTCATCCAGCATGAGCTCGGATTTTCACATGGCCCCAGCTCGGAGGGGCGTGGAATTGTGGAGGATAGCAGAAAAGAAACCCGGGCGGTTGTCGAAGGTAGCCCTCGACGAAATGACTCGTTACCTGGCAACCAAGATGGAGGGCAACGAAGTGGAAGTGAAGTGGCAGGGTCAGAAGGTGCTGGCGTATCTGAACCAGATTTTGTTCGTGAATCACCCCCCTTCGAAGGTAGGCCTGAGGACGACGCGAGAGCTGGTGACAGTGGGGGTGACGTTGGATCACTTGCTGTCGGGGAGGTTAGCTCAAGCGAGCGACACCCTGTTCCAGCGCTTGAAGGCCTTAGAGGCCTCATTGCAGGAAGGAGGATGGCAGATGGCAAAGCACTTGGAGATTATCCCGCCACAGAGCGCCTCGCTACTTCGAGAAGAAGAAAGAGAACTAGCCACGAAGACCGAGCTCAAGGCCGTGAAATTGAGAGAGGCGATGGCAAAGAGCAACAAGACGAAATAGGAAGGGGGCAGCGGGTCCGATCGGGAGCCAGAGAAGCCCGTGAGTCATCCCCCAGATCAAAAGGCTCAAAAAGAAAGGCCGAGTGCTCTGAAGATGGAGGCAGACCCTCAGAAGAGGGAGCCTCCCGGAAGAGTCACGTTCGACGAGGCTGGTATTCACAAGGATCGGATAGCAGCAGCGGAATGGAAGGCCTTCCAGTCAGGGCCTCGGGTAGCAGAGTTGAAGAAGACCGCCGACCTCGTGGAGGAGACAGACCAAGAGGAGGAGTCAAACTCGTCGAAAGGAAAAGGACGAGGAAAGAGCCGATCCAGCCGAAGACGTTGGAAGAAGAAGGTAAAGAAACCGAGCCCATCAGCAGGGTCCGAAAAGAAGAGGAGCCCAAGCCCAGAAAAGAAGCCAGAAGGTCAGAGGAAAGTTCAGCTGAAGTAGATGTGGGCGTGGCTGATGAGCTGAGGAAATGGTTGAGGGATCATAATCCTGAGAACTTGTCATCAGCTCAGATAGCCGCTCATTTGGTGATTCAGCTGAAGAGATCCGACTGTAGTTTGGGCAAGTTGCTGTGGGCCTCTTTAGAGCCCCCGGAGCAAGAGGAGACCCGAGTGAGGGACCTCATGCCGCTCCCTTTATGGCCTGAGGTGGTTGATGCAATGTGGCACGTTGCACGGGATGAGAAGTTTAAAGATGAACCTGGAGACTGGAGAAGCCGAGGCGACACTAAGACCAAGGCCGGTAAAGTGTTGCGCCACCAGGGCCATTTACTCTGGCATGGGCTCACAGTGCTGAGTCTGAATTGGCTTCACTGTGGAGGCTCAGTGCCCAGAGGAGTTAGTGTTCGAGGTGGCAAAGCCAGTGCGGCCCAGGAAGCTGCCTTGGAAAGAATTTGGAGACATGTCAAGCTCTTTGGTGATGAAAAAGCTGAAAGAGGCGGCGTCCCACGGACCCCAATGGGGGGGTGGGAAAACAGAATAGAGGAGATGTCAGTCAGCTACACAGGCGAGGTGGTGCAGAAAGCAAATCGCCTTACCTTAGAGCAAGTGTTGCCGGGTTTGCCACAAGTTGAACATGGTGGCCTCGTAGACATCCTGAAGGTGGTGGACAACAAAATGGCCCGTAAGCTTCAGAGTCCCTCGAAGATGCTGAGAGAGAACTTTGCAGAAGAAGTCCCTTCTCCAAAAGTGATGTGTGATGATGAAGAATGGGAAAAGATCGTGTTGGCGATGTATGAGAGGAAGTTGATCCGGCCAGTTGACAGATACCCGGTGGTGGATGGAAAGAAAGTTCTCAACGGGGCATTTGGTGTGAGCAAACCGGGAAAAGTGACCGAGAGTGGCTTGCCGGTGCTGAGGCTGATCATTGATTTGAGGGCCACCAACACCATCATGGAGCAGCTGGATGGTGACCTGCAGACCTTAACGGGAGCAGCGTCTTTCCAGAAGCTGGTGGTTGATGATGAGGATTGCCTCCTCATATCAGGAGACGATCTGACCTCCGCCTTCTATCTGTTCAGCCTCCCAGAGTCTTGGAGCAACTATATGGTTTTAGAAAAGAAGGTAAGAAAGAGTCTGTTTGAACCCGGGGCTGAAGGATACACTCGAGTAGGCCTGGCGGTTCTTCCAATGGGGTGGTCATCTGCCGTAGCAGTGATGCAGAGTGCTCATCGCTGCATAGCCCTGCGAGAAGAAAGTGAAGGTGGAGCTGGCATGAATCCCTTCCTGGAAATTCGGAAAGATGGGATTTTCCCGGAGCTGGAAGAGGTGCCAGCCTGGACCATCTATTTGGATGACACCACGTTGATTGAGAAGGTAACAAAAGCTGCAGCTCGAAGCTTGGAGGGCAGGGTTCCTGAGGAACAAGCCCGAATGCGAAGAGCATATCAATGGTGGGGGATCCCCACAAATGGATCAAAAGCCCTGGAAAGATGTCGACAAGCAGAGCGGTTGGGTGCAGTGATTGATGGCGCCAACGGAACACTGAGGGCATCAACTAGACGGGGCCTTGAGTTGGTAAGCTTGGGTAGTTGGATCCGGAGCCAAGCTCAAGTGAGCACAAAGATGCTCCAGGTGTATGCAGGCAAGGCAGTACACATACTGCAATTCAGGAGATGCTTGTTCTCTTGCTTGCAGGAGCTCTTTTGTGAGATCAGCAAGCCCAGTCAGTACCACAGGCTTTCAAAAGCAGTGGTAAATGAGATGTTGATGCTGGAAGGCGCCCTTCCGGTCATGAGTTGTGATCTGAAGGCGAAGATTGACCCCGTCGTGACGGCCTCCGATGCCTGTGAGACAGGCGGTGGGGCTTGCTATGCTCACAGGCTCTCAAGGATGGGCGAAACGGAGGTCTTAGCGATGATGGCTGGTGATGATGTACCGCTGGAAAGTCAGCCAAGTGATTTTAGGGACGTGGAAGAGAAGATCGTGGTGATCGATCTGTTTGCCGGGATTGGAGGACTGGAGCGAGCCTTGCACAGGGCTGGGGTTGTCCCGGTTCATGTCGTGGCAGTGGAGAAGGACCCTGATTGCCGGCGACTCCTCCGACGTCGTTTCCCTGGGATTGAGTTGGTATCAGATATCACCCAGGTAACAGAGCAGATGATCCGGCAGGCCGTGAGAAAGGTAGCCGGAGCGAATGGCGTGATTGCTGGTGGTGGCAGCCCTTGCCAGGGCATCTCCAAACTATCGTCAGAACGAAGACATTTTGAAGATGAAAGGTCAGGGCTCTTTTATGAGCAAGTACGAGTCCTGAAGCTGGTTGAGGAGGTGGCACGTGAAGAAGTGATGTGGTTTTTGAAGTTGGCAGAGAACGTGGTCCCCGATGATGTGGATCTCCCAGCGATGTCAAGTGCCTTGGAGATGAAAGCTCAGTTCATTGACGCGGGATTCCTGTCATGGGCTCGAAGACCCAGGCTGTACTGGATATCTTGCCCTCTCATCGGATTAGAGGATGTTACGGTTCAACAAAAAGCAGACTATGACATCGTGACGTACCTCGGATACTGCGAGGAGATCAGTCACGTGTTGAAGCAGGGCTGCCGATGGAAAGGAGGAGAGAGGGACCAGACTCTGAGGTTCCCAACCTTCACTCGAGCTATCAAGAGGCGAAGGCCGCCAGCACAACCGGCAGGTCTACATCAGACTAGTCAAGGAGGTGTAGAAAGATGGGAGAAGGACGAGTATCGTTATCCTCCTTACACCTATGAATCAAAGTACATGATTACAACCCCAAAGGGGGAGCTGCGCCCTTTGTTGGCAGAGGAGCGGGAGGTCCTAATGGGATACCCGCCTGGTTTCACTCAGGCCCTGTTAAAGAAGATGGAGCCTGCAAAGTCAAAAGACGAAGAAAGAAGCCGTGAGGACATCATGTGCAGTGCTTTGGGGAACTCTTTTCACACTGGCGTGGTGGCTTCACTCCTGGATCACGCGTTGTGGTCTCTGGGAGTCAAGAAGCTCAAAGGCCACACAGCCATTCTTGATGATTGGCGTGAAGAGCTTGAGAACTTCAGGCAAGGAGTGTTGCGTGACCCAATGCTGGAAAGTATATCTGATGGTGAGGAGATAGCTGATAACGTGAGTCAGAGAAGTGAACAAGTGGCATGGGTGGCTGAAGAGAAATTCAACAAGGATGTAATGGGTGCAGCCACGCAAGAGCAAGTGGACAAGAGAGAAAGGCGACTGAGTACTCACCTGGTAGGTGCCTTCGTGAGGAGGCAAGAATACCGGGGCTCAGACATCCGATTGGATGTGAGCTCCTTGTATAGGCCAGATGCCTATCCTCGAGCCACAGTGTCGCCCCACAGATGGCTGTGGCATGTAGCACACAGCTACCCCTTCACCAGGGAAGAACATATAAACCTTTTGGAACTAAGAGCCCTGATCCACACGTTTGAGTGGAGGGCCCGAAGAAGCAGGTATGGCGATTGCAGGAGTCTGCATCTTGCAGATTCGCAGGTTGTCCTGAGTGTGTGTGTAAAAGGCCGAAGCTCAAGCAAAAGACTGAACCGATTGTTGCGCAAGTGGGCTGCACTTCAAGTAGCTGGAGGAATTTATCCTATCCTGGCGTGGATTGAGACTCACCTCAATCCAGCTGACGAGCCGTCTCGCCGTCATGAGCCGCAGAGCTGAGAAGATTCCTGGTGGATCTACAGCTCTTGAGAGGCAGGCCCAGCGTAGAAAAATCGGTGCTTTGAGCAGGCAAGTGATTCAGGACAAGACACGCAACAGATATCATCAAATGTTCCAAAGGTTTAGAAGATTTCACCGGTGGGCAGAGGACTTTAGTGTCCCAGCCCCTGAAGAATTTGATATGCAGGTTTCACAATTTGTGGAGCATCTTTGGGAAACTGGCGCCCCAAAGAGCGATGCGAGCTATGCGTTAGCCGCCATTCAGTTCCACAGACCTCAGACAAAGCATCATCTGACATGGTCGTGGAAGTTAGTGAAAACTTGGAACCATATAGAATTGCCAACACGAGCGACCCCGCTGACAGCCCCCTGGACTTTGGCGTTGGCAGGTCAAGCTTTCAAGTGGCAGCAGTATCGCGTGGGATGGCTTCTCATTGTGGGTTTCTCCCTTTTCCTCCGCACTGGAGAAATGGTGAACCTTCAGAAAAAGGATGTTTCATTGCCGCAGTCTTCAAAAGAAGAAGCGGTAGTGTATCTGACTGATACCAAAACCACAAAGAGAAATAGCCTCCCCCTGGAATCAGTCCTTGTGGATGATCAGCTGGCTCGCAAAGCTTTGACTGAGTTAACCAAGGGATTGCTGCCAGGTGATACTTTAGGTCAGATGACCAATTCACAGTTTCGAAGGCTTTGGGCAGACCTTTTGGCAGCCCTGAAAATAAATAGCTGTGGATTTACTCCCTACAGCTTAAGACGAGGTGGAGCAACAAGTGCCTACCGACAAGGTGTCCAACTTGACACCTTAGTCACAAAAGGCCGCTGGTCTCACCTGTCTAGCTGTAGAATTTACCTAGATCAGGGAGCCCAGGCACTTGCAGAATTTTCTTTACCCGCAGCCTCCCAGCCCCTTCTCCTGGCAGCTCAAAAACACTTTAAAACTGTGAGCCAGGGGGGGACGCGTGGAATGGGGGCAAAACGAAAACGATGACCTGATGGACCCTGCTGGACAGAAATCCAAAAATGGATTGGATGTTTCAGCTTGGGTCTAGCAGGAGTTTCGTAGCCTTGACAAGAGGCACGGGTTCTAAGGAGAAAACAGTGCCTGCGGAGTTAGTGCAGCAGTGATGAGTGCATATATATATATATATATATATATGTATTATATATGTAGCTTCAAATTCAGTATTTGTTGATTCATTAAACTCCCTCAAACCTAAGAAATCGCACCTGAAAATGGATGGGAAAGGAAGACGATCCGACTTCCTTTTGGGATGGCTTCCTGGGAGGGTGCTACTGCTATCTTCGTTTCAGGGAGTGGTCATAATTCATTGTTATATCGTCTAGGAGTATTCGGATGTTTCCCAAAATAATGGTACCTCCAAATCATGCATTTTAATAGGGTTTTCCATTATAAACCATCCATTTTGGGGTACCCCCATTTTTGGACACACCCATTCAGTCCCAGGATGCCCTTGTCAAATTAAGTTTTTTTTTGTGGAGTTTGCAAGGGCCCCTAGGACAGGTTAAAACACAAGGGCAGGCAGACCGTTGCTCTCCTGGACAATCGAAACTATTGACAGGGGGTGGGACATAAGGCAGCACAACTCACAACCCCCCCATTTAATTTTGAGAACAGAGAAGTGAACATCGCATGATCATACAACATGGCACAAAACAGAAGCTATCCTTTTAGCCTTTTCAGTTCCGGACCTCAATGGAACGCTTGGGTTTTTTATTTGACAAAGGGTTTGGAAGGTCTACGGACCCTGAGCCTTGGACTGTACTTTCACGAATTCCACAACTTGCAACTTGCAACCCCCCTGTTTTTTTTGTTTCACCGTTCACCTTAACTGCTGAAACTAAGTAACACGCAACCGCTGAAAATGAGAGTGTTGGAAGATGTTTTTTGTTTTTGTTGGAGCCTGCCAGCTGTCGGCTCATTGATTAAACCTGAGCTGTGAAACGTGAAACTTGCAGGGCATCGGATTTTTTCTTCGTTTTGGGCAGATCAAGTTTTGCATTTTCCAAACGCGCAATGCATGGTGTTTTTTTACCTACATTTAGCATACAAATCAACCAAACGTAGGTAAATATGCCATACATGGATGGTATAGGTGAAGGTTGATTTATAACTTTTTTTTTGAATCAGGATAATCCCTAGACTTCCAGTCATGCCGAGGATTGGTGTTTTCAAGCGTCCCCCACCTACTAAGGCGCAAGGCCTGCCTTTTTCCAAGTGAGTTTTGTCAAGCCCTGTTTTTCACCCAGGAACTTTAACAAATCGCCCCCTGAAAACAGTTTCAAACATGTTTTTCAGGGGCGATTTGTTAAATCTATGGGGGTGTACTTTTTTTTCTTTTGGAGGAGTTTTGGAACTCACTTGGCTTTTCTCGAAGCTGACAGATAGATCAAGATCAAGAGCATTCAAATTCATATGCATATGAGGAGCTTGGAGGACCTCCTATCAGCTTGGATGGGTGATTTTTTTCCGCTCCCGGTGGTTTAGTTTCCAAGACTTTTCACCTTCGCCCGTGAAAATTGGAGGAAACAATTACCGACTGACATGTTTTTCAAATGGCTGGCTCAGATACCAGCTATAGTTGCAACATGGTGACAAAGCTTGTGTTCTCCCAAAATTCTTGGGGGAACTGCTCGCCATGTTCCATTGGTTTTTTACCATGAGCTTCTGGCTGGTCAACCTAACCCCCCTCAATGTACCCACTCAGAAATAAGGGGTAGATAAGGCCAAAAAGCTTAGGGAAACCAATGGTTAATACGCCCTGATCATAAGGCCGGCTGGCTATTTCTAGGGGGGTGGTATGTTAGGGGGTTTGGGGGGTAGGTTGACTAGCCATAAATGTGCAGATTGAGCAGATCATGAAAACTTCGGCCTCGCCTGGGATGTCCATGGATGTCTTAGGTTCTTACACACAACCTGGAGAAACTCTGCCAACGCTTGTCCGAGGGAGAGGCCGTCCCAGCTGTGGATGTTGTGTTTTTTCTCGGTTTTTCCCCAAACAGTGTGGTAACACTTGGGGTTCTTACGGTAGTAGTAAAAGGCCGGGGTGGCTAGATCGAGGTGGCGGACGGGCTGTGTGCGGAATTCATCGCTATTTTCGTGGTTTCGTGCCTGTATGTTCGTTTCGTCTGTGAATTTTCGTAGTTTCGGGGTGGCCGCGACCGACGGGAGCGGGTTTGGTCTGTAAATTTTCGTAGTTTCCGGCTCTTCAACTTCTTCGATGTTCATTTTTCGTGGTAATTCTCGTACTTTTCGGTGTTCTGCGGTGCTC
>OMLO01004754.1_pt1 | contig 11370 bp, 5 predicted proteins | sample 1674811 | NCBI WGS metagenome assembly OMLO01 (sample SAMN06265003, study PRJEB25207) | coral metagenome | isolation source: Coral host | place: Mexico:La Bocana,Puerto Morelos, Mexico | collected 2008-11-13 | reverse complement strand
TTATTCGTGACTTTCTTTATCGAATGGTTACGATTTTTAGGTTTGATCACATGATAGGTGAAAACCAGCAATATATTTTGGCGGTTAAAAAAGGTCTATTTCCCAAGAGAATTTCGAGGTTTTTATCGTTATTCAATCCAAATTTTGGACGCTCATTCCGGAAATTTTGGTTGAATTGATCGCGCCCCAAAACTTTCTTTTGAGACCTGTGTGACGATCAGTTTGGCCATACTAAAACAAAAGTTCATGAAGTGTTGCCACGTTTACATCGCAAGTAACGAGTGCACTCTGGGAGAAAGGCAAACCCTTTGACAAGTCAGCTAGCCAAATTGCTTACTTCAAGTCTGAGCCAATTTTTTAAAACTACGAAACGAATGTTAACGAATACGAAAAGCATTGCACGAAGTTTTTGTCCAGCAGTTGCCGTTAAAGTGGTTGCCATGCAAGATAAGGCATCTTCTTCAGAGCCGGATTGTTTGAAAGCCGGTTAGCGTTAACACAGGATTAAAAGTTAACAGGAGTATGTTTTTTTTTCTTATTTACGAATGTTTTCACTGTCTATTGTTTTTGTGTAGTTTGAGATTATTGAAACTCATAACTGACGGACAAACCTCTCACCGAAAAGTCAAAAACTGAAATCAAAATTCTAGGTAATCCTGAGTAGCTTGAGCGAGATTTGAGAAACCCGGTCCTGGTGATAACAAGAGGTGAAAACGTCGCTAGTTTCCCGGTAATTAAACAAGCAATTGATTATACCGTGTGTGCTTACCGTGTTTGTTCTGGATGATGCTGGCCTCGGTCTGCTAAGACTCGATGACGAAACGGTCTTCACAGGCTTGGATATGTTCTCTGCAAAATAGCGAGGAAAAAAACAGTTTAGGTAACATACTTTAACGTAATTACTAATGGTTAGAAAGCCATGCTGCTTTGCTTTCATCAGTGATGGCGTCAGGGTTTGAGTAAACAAAGACCCCGGCAAAACCCGCTGCTGTAAGACCCAGTCCACCCTCTGCCGGAAGAATCAAAAAACACAACAACCACCGGTAATGTTGGATTTGTTTTTGAAGAAAACTTGGCCAGGGAGATCACATGATTATAGTGACGCGTTCGAAAAGCTTCGTTTTCAAAATATCTGTCGTTCACAACAAAACACCAAGTCGGCATTTTCAAATTCTTCTGGTTTGAAGAGCGTTTTCGGACTCCGTTTTCGTGACGAGCTAGTGTGGACGGTACGCCTTACCTGAGAAATAAAGCTACCTTTTCAAATTTATCCGGGGTAGTGTGGAAATCTTACGAACCATTTCCGATAAAGCACGAATTCGACTAACAAACCCCCACACACTTTCTCTCTCTCTCCCTCTCTAGACGACAACCTAAGAAAGGATGGACAAAACTAGAATGGCTGTAGTGTTCAACAGGTCCACACAAAGTCTCGAAACAAAACAGGTTTTATAGCCTGAACTCGCAACACCGAGGCCTCCGTTTACGCCTGTTAACAATCATTTTCCCCCTCCTTTCCACTATCTCCTCTAGAATTCTCTAATCTGTAGCTTGCTCAAAATAGTAAAGAAAAAAATCGATTTCTATTTCGCACGGGTGGTACTCGGATTAAAGGTGCCCTTTAACGCGAGTACTGTACAACGGTTCTATGCGAGCTTGGGAACACAGGGTTCTCATAACTCCGGACCGGGTCTGGCGTTTTACAAGAATGATTTCTTTGCTAAACGTCCTGATCGTTTTACGGAATCTATGAATGACTGCTGTGTTCGCACGTCACCGACCCTCCCTTCAAAATTAAATAAAAAAGTGGAACAGAAAATATAGACTCCCTCCATCTCAACAGGATAAATTGTAACCCTTGCGTGACAACATTTGAAATGGTCCGTTACAAATGCCACGTCACGATTACAACTTTAGAATTCCAAACTAGTTAAAAAAAATGCCTTATCAAAGTTAATACAAAACTGAATGATTAAGTAAACACAATATAAAGGGCTTCCATTTTCTTCTTGACTTGCAGCGTTATATTACACAGCACTGTATTACAGGATACCGAGGAAAATTGCTCTCGTTCGTTTGCGTTCTAAAACATCCCTGAATTTTATACCATCTGATGTTTTAAGCTCGTGTTTTGTAAATCAATAGTGCTTGAGCTCAAGCTCAGCTTTCTAATTAAACCCCCAAATTCCCTTTCTTTCGTTCCTTGGTAACAAAAACTTTAGAACAGAACAATTGGGATCAATATACAAATCCCGGCCAGAGAGGAGAGCGAGAAATATGCGTGGGGAAGAAAAATAACTGCGGATCGATCTTCCAGCAATGGGTGAGTTTAAACCAGCCCACATATAATGCGAAGTTGAAACACGCGCGATGGATCGCTTTTAAATTACCCTTCGCTTGTGTAGGTTTTACTGCAACAACGCCACGAACCGATTAATTAATTCCTGGAAAAAAAAGTTTTCGCGTGTATATTTCTTGAATAAGCAACACATTTAGCTATGTGTGGAGTTTATGTACCGGTACTCATCTTCAACCTACCTGAATTGTCTGCCTCTACAGGTACGGGAATGTGACTTGACGATGACATCGCGCTGCTCGCTGTAGAATCTTCAGCTGTACTAGACGAACCAAGCACTTCGATCGGTTGAACGGCAGAGCTGCCTGTGAAAACAACAACTACCTTTGTGACAAGTGACATGTGTGATAACCCTCACCGTTCATTAGCAGGTCATTAGCTACAAGCTAGATAAATGTGATTGATAGCTTAATATTTTGTTATATGCCAGCGAAAGTTTTCTCTTGGCAATAGGCCATTTCCGAGTTCGCTTGAGCCTCTATTTCAAAGCGAGTCTAAGTGCGAAAGTTTTGTGATGGTAATTAGTTCTGCTTTCCATATGAATGAAAGCTCATTTTCATTTCAAAGACTTCGCACTTAGACTCGCTTTGAAATAGAGGTTCGAGCGAACTCGGAAATGGCTTATTTGAACAATCGCCAAACCTCGTTCAGACCCAGGGTCTCTCATCTTCGAAGAGAGGGGAGGGCGGGAAGATGAGAGACCTGAGAGCAAGGTTATAATCGCCATGGAGGATAATAGGTTTTGTTCCACTGACTTTCCCTGAGGACTGGTGGAATAAAACCGCAAAGTGGGTCGGTGAGGTAAGTGGGTAGCAAATGAGTATCTAGTCGAATCTAGCGTTGTTGATAAGAAACACAGATCAAGGAAGTCCGAATTCCAGCTGACCAGTTGTTTCGTAATATTCGGAATAATAAAGGTCTTGATAAGTGTTATCTACCTCAGCCTCTGACAACACTTACCAAGACCTGCTGGCTATCAATAAGAGCCTGAATTCAATAATTGTTTTATTATAAATGACATTCTGGCAGCAAGTCTTTTCTCTCAGGGTCAAACGAGAGTTAATCTGTGAACACGAGCTGTCTTGCCTCATTATCCCGGCTTCAGCGGGTCCAACATAGGGTTTTTCAATCCCGCACCCACCACTGTCCATCCCGCCCACACAGAATGTTTATCTCCATCACGCAGTGCTCTGTGCAACGACCGTAACGTGTAATTTCCGTTTTTCATTCCGCATCCCGCTGTCACTATTAAAATTACCCGCATTCCGTCTGTCAAAATGGGCAAATCCAGTTCCATCGAAATATTTTTAGTAACGAGTCCCGTCATTAAAAGTCCTGTCATCCCGTATCCGCCAAACCTATCTTGGGCCTTCGCTTCATTTTGAGAGAACAACAGATTGTCAACAATTTAGTATAACCTGGACACCTCTTCTTTACTAAAACGTCTCATCCAGTATTTTTTCATTTTTACCGTATTTTTCGTAGTCGGAAATGTGATCGAAACGAAAAAAAATATGTACATTAAGCTGCGCGATTTTGCTCAACAGGCGATAAATATTCCCTGCAGTTTTACGACCGGTGTCGAGACGATCCAACAGTTCAGGGTTTCTTTTAATTCTAATGTTATGAGGAATACAGAATGATAGCTTACTGTTGCTTACTGGGAATTTGAGCAAATAACAGAATTCACAAATATAATTGAATATACCGTGTAGGAAACATTCATACATATTAGAGAAATGAACAATTTTTATTTCCCAACAATAGTTAAGAGTTTTGTTGCTAATTGTAAATAAACGAATCACGTTTGTTTTTTTTTTTCCTTAGACTCTTGAGGAAGATTACACAGTATGTACACTTTTACTGAAGCCAGTTTCCTGCCAACTTTTACTTGTTTTCAAAAGTTGAAACAGCATCGTGACAACTAAGAATTGACGAAAATACTGCTATTCAAAAACGTTTGCAATTATTGAGACCACAGGTGTTCTGAAACTCACGCTGTGATCATTATTACTAAAGTAAAATCAAACAGGTTTGTATGGGAACATATAAACCTCATTTAGAAGTCAACTATATAAACAAAATAACTCAACAAACGCCGCTTAGAATTTGCTGCTATAGTCTGCTTTGAGGTTTTTAGCCTATAACTTCGGACATTTTTACAAGAGATTTTACGTCAATTTTTCACAACGCTCTTCTTTCTTATATTTTGAAATCTGTATTAGTATACATAGTTTTTATGAAAGCATGGACAAGCCTTACCTCGATTGTCAATTGAGCTCGCCCATTGTTGTACCCAGCTTGGTAGAGGCGCTGGCGATAACGTCTAAAACACATAAAAAAAACTTAAGAGCTTGTTAGCTTCTTTGTGTCACACGTATACACGTAAGACATATCAGGGTCCCAACTGAGGGTGAACATGGCGCTCTGGAGACTTGTGCTCTAACGTTGTTATTTTGCAGCCTGGGACTCAATGCATTTTGCCTACTGGACCCACACTGGAATAATGCGGCCTTAGAGGCCTGGGAAGCGTTGAGCACTATACACCTTTGGGACCCGCCTGACGTTTATATAGCGCTCTTTATTATAAAAACATAAGAGTACAAAAAAAAGGAAAAAATTATCGGCCATCTTTGATTTCAAGGAGGTCTATCATCACTACATTTTCCATATTGAAGCAGAATTCTAGGAATGCAGAAATAACAAAATTCACCATTACTTCTTTTTTGCCACTGCTACCCGTACTTGAGAAGGATAGGGATGGAATGAAGGTGGAGTCAAAAAGGTGTAAGACGTAATCGTTGACTCGCTATAGTCGTTGTACTCTAGCACGTTTTGATTTAAAAACAAAACGACGGCGGGACTGGAATATAGATTGGGACTAAAGATAGGGCTCGATGCATCATCATTACAAATGATGTGAAAACGACATGTGGGAACCTCGAACCCAGGAATTGCGCGCAAGCAATGCCGACGAGGCCTTCAAGTGCAAGGCTAAAATAACTGTTCGTAAAAACTCTGGGCTCACTACAATTGTAAAGCCTCCTACCCTTGTCGCCTTTTATTCGTATTCTGCGGTTCTAAAATTTCCCTCACACTTTACACTTTAAGATCATTAAGAATTCTGCGATGCAAAGTTATTTTATTTTCTCTCTCTTTAGAAAGATGGTCGCGATACAGCTAGATGTTATACAACACAACGGAGATACCAACCTCTCGTCTGCCCTCATCAGCCAGGCTCACCTCTGTCAACCCAAACACTCCGCTAGAGGACGGGGTACCTACTGCGACCACACCCGATCGCCGTGAGGGGTGTGAGGACGGCTCACACTCCGACTCACTGGTATCACTTGAATGCTTTCTAGAAGCTTGGGAAAATAAGCAATACACCAAGTCACACAATAACAGTCAGTAACGCAACTAAAATCATACAGAAACTACAATAACGCAATGTCTGTTAAGCATCACTTCTTCATTTATTATACGTTTCAATTTTTCAATCAATACTATGACAGAAGAACAATAGAGAATAACAGTCAAGGGCCAGTTTATATTGGAGAAAAGATGTCATGCGCTTGCCCCAGGGAAACATGATTGAAGATCGCTGACATTAAAGATAGGGCGACTTGTTTTGATCTGATTAGTCGAGCCATCGTTGCCTAGCATAATCAAAGTTAGAGGATGCACGAAACTGACAGGGCCATTTTTAGCTCGATACCTGTACGTGTGCTTTTTTTTTCGGTTGAAGTGCATAGTCGGGTAGTAGCCTTTTTTTCGCTTGGTACGTGTGTACGTCCAACGTGACGCCAAAAAAAGCGCGAAAAACAATGACCGCGCGAATTCCAGGGGCGAGATTTCGCGCGCTCTTCTTCCCGCACTTTTTTTACGCCGTGCTCGATGGCCTAAAGTCACGTGAGATCGAAATGAGACTAAACCTCACTTAACAATTTCATCGTAAAAACAGAAAACACGACCACGGAAGCATTCTACACTCAAAAAAGCCCACTTACCTGATGTCGTTTTTCCATTCCTTCCTGCCGTGTCTGAAACAGCAATTCTCTTTTTAATTTTACTAGTATGTTTCTTCCTTATAACACGATCCTGCTTCTCTGCGGAATTTTTCCGCGCAGCATCGTGTGACGTCGCATTCCCTTTGTCACTTTTCAGACTAACAGGTCGTTCTGGAACTTCATCATAGTCCGGCACAAAGGGAATCTCGTAGGAAGACCCTAATCGTGAGTGCTCCTCACTCGTGTCATCCGGAGAATTGTCCGTGGAGGAACTAGACCCACGCTCCGCTTGGTCGTTGTGTGAGGTCGCTATTTCCCAGTCTCTGCTAGTCGAGTTTTCAAACACAGGAGATAACTGTTCACTATAGCCTGGACTCGGTAGTGAAGATTTTTTCTGAAACACGACAAACTCCTCACGTTGTTTCATGGCTCTCTCTTGTTCCGGGTCGTACGACGTGTTAGAAGTCCTTGTCGTGACGATCCGCGCCTTAGATTCTGACAGCACAGATACAGTTCCTACGCTGTGTCGTCTCTGCGCCATTTCCAGCGCGTCTTTCTTGTTAAGTTTCTTTTTCTTCAGAGACAGAGCCTGCTGCCCTGCCTGGGTGTCGCCTCCCTCCAGAATGGTTGCAGTGTTGGGATAGTTGTAAACTTCATCGTCGGAGGACCCCCACCCCCACCATGGCGGCTGGCCATACAGAGGGCTCCCTTTCATTATCATTTCAAGCTTTTCACCAGGCACTGACGGTTAAAAAAGTAAGAAAATAGAACGTAAATCTCACAGCAAGATAATTTAACCTCTGTTTCAGTTTCATTGCAGACTTCTGATTGGATTCCCACAAGAAGGATGCCCTCGTCTAAAGCATTGTCAACTACTCTTTTGTGTTTTTTCCTATTTCTTAGCTGTACTGTACAACTGAGGAGGAAAAATTAGGTGGGCTGTGCGGCCTACTCTCCAAAACCCTTACTCTATTTACGATCAAAATCTGCGATTTTCCCTACCCTATTTATGACATGACCAAAAATTTGATACCCTATTTATGACCCTTGCAACTGACACAAATAACTCTACACATTCATGAAGGGCTTTTGTTGATGTTCTTATCAATAACGATGAAGAAAAGAAGTAGGTTCTTCTAAAATTCAATACCCAGACAAGAGTGCAAAACCCATGCCCTATTTACGACCAAAATTGCTTAAAAATTATACCCTTTGGGGCCGCACATACCCATATAGGCCATATACAGTGTAAGGGGGTTACACCCCACCCCCGCTCCAGACTGAAGATACCTTGAATTATACCTGATCAAAGTGCAGACAATTAATAGATCTGAATATAACGCTTATTCAAAACAGAATGCTCTTACTAGTACAGATAAAGAATAACCAAGTAACTTACCTGACATGGGCCTCTGAAGTCTTGGTCTGAGGAAAAAAAGTCATGCGTGTAGATTAATTATACAACCACCAGCTAAGTCAAATTGATGGGGCAAGAGGAACGGTTAAAGCTGCCTGCTGCCGTAAATCCCATAAGCCAGTAAACAGCTGATGCATCCCTAATCAGCTTCATACATCTTCATACAGTGTGTGGCATGATGCAAGGTGGATAGGCAGCATGAGAAGGATAAGAAGAAAGCAAAATCTTCCCCCCTCCCATCACCTCTTGCTCCCCACCTTGCCCTTCTCACCCATGCTGCACGCTGCATGATGACGACAGGGGACAAGTCAAAGTAAACAGGCAGAAAATTACTTCTGTTACTGATATGAGTGATACTGATATGAGGGAACAAACACAAACAGCACTCACTATAATTCAAAACAAACAAACCTGACTTGGAATGCTGTGGGTTGCCCATGAGCCCAGCTTGTGTGAGGTCCCATTTGATGATGAACAAAGCCACCAGGTGCACTACCGTGGGGGGAGTGGACAGCAGGTCTGTGTCCCGTACATGATGGACAGTGGCACATTACAGGGGATGGGTGGTGATACACTGGGGTCATGTAGGGATAATGGGGGTAGGGTGGGTGAAACTGAGAGTGAGGTGAATGAGGTGAATGCATGCCCTACAGTGTATAAGGAAGAAAAAATGCAATCAGGTAATTATGATATCATAAGTGCGTCACATAAACAAATTAAAAAAATAATAATAAATTACTTAATTTAAGTGTCAAGGTGTGCATGTACTAATTGTGGACACTGAAACAAGCAAACAAATATAATTGTAAATTAAACAGAAACTTATAAAAAATCCCAACAGCTGGAAGGCTGAGGAGTGGGATAATTTACAAATAGGAGTTGAATGTTGGACCTCCAAACACAAAACCATCTAGCTGCGGGGAGGAGGATTTAGACCCAGATGCTTTGCATTACAAATCCAGTGCCCTAGACACTAGGCCACACTGCCTCCATCTGAGTAATTACGTAGTTCGGTCTTATCACTGCCCTTACTAACAATAAGAGCTACCATTAACAAGTTAGGGTTTTCAAACCCTGTAAGACAACAGAGATGCCACCATGCTAGTAAGTTAACATTTTACACAAGGCTTCTTAAGGCCAGTACACATGTAATTCTAAAATTCCAATTTACTGGTTAGTTTTATTGTTTATACTTCCCTTAGACTACATGTACCACCTTGTTGTGGTGGGGGGAACCTTGCATGCCTCAATGACCTTGAGAGCTATACTGCCTGGGATCTTCCCCCTAAAGGTCCAACCTCGACAGGCAGGTTGAAGGGTAGAGGCCAGACTAAATGGTAGTCACTGGTCCTCCAGGTTGGGGGTTTGGCCGTGCGTCTAATCCCCACACCCCATAAAAATATCTGGTTATGGAAACCGCCAGCCTCAAGAGGCCTCATGGGCACGATGAGGATAAGTAAGTAAGTTTGTTTAAGGTTTATAATAATCATATCGAACCTTACTCACATGATACATGAGAATCTCCTGGTCTGGAGTTCCAGATCGACGATCATCTTCATCTGAATTAACTTGCTGAACGGACTGAATGGAAAGTTTTCTTTCTGGAACTGAAGGCTTTGAAAGAAAACAAAATGTGGTTAAACAAACTGCTCAACATACACCAATTTACAGTTTGAACAATTATTTAAAAGCATTTTTACTTAAAATTGTCATTCTATGCCGAGATGTCAACTGCCTTCAAAGTTTATTAACATTTTACTTGTGATTATTGATTGAATGTAGTTACAAGTCCAGCATGACATTAGAGTACAAGATCTTTCAGCACAGTGAGGCTATGTATACTATAAATAATAATAATAATAATAATAATAATAATAAAAATATTAATAATAATAATATATTTAAACAATAATATATTTAATAATAATGAATATTTATACAGTCAAGATAACCCACCAGTACAGGTCAGAGTACTGTTATCAAAGGTGTTAAGCAATCATTTAATAGAAGGTTCATTGTTGACAGACGTGAAAGTCATTCTTTACATCTGGGGTAGTTACTGAGAGTGATGTTCAAATTCTCATTCCGCAGACTTTGAATTATGTCTTAGAAAACACTGATTGATCGACACCCGCTTTACACAAACACTACACATGTAACAGGAGTTTCATTTATCATTTTCAGCTGGATGGCAACTGGCTTCACAGGCAAGCAAAACTTTTTGAAATGAATTTTTTGTATATATAATTACGAAAAACTGTCCTCCAGATGGTCAAGCCAGGCAGGCAAAATCATATCCACAGTCGGTCAATTTGCCTGGTGCCTTAAACCCCTGTTACGTAATGTACTGTCCTCTAAAATGACTTTATCCAAGGTACAGAGAAAATGTACATTGATTGAAATTTACTCAAATATTTATTTATTATAAAAATTAAACCTGGCTTTTGTTCGCCTCCCAAACTGTGTCTAGTGAATGTTCACTTCCATTATGGTAGTGTTGTCTCTCTGAGTTCTTTTCATTGTTGTAAATTGCTTGCCCATTCCTTCGAGGGCAAAGCTCCACGCGAAATGTGTTTGAGTGTTTTGACAGTTAAGAAATACATACATGTACATTGTACTTACATGTACAAATCAAGTTCAATCTTATGTGTTACGTGACAGATAAGATTGTTTATCATGTAGGCCTAACAATGAGAAGACTGATCATGCACATTTGTTCATAACTTATATAATCATGTACATGTATATGAAATGCATCCACAGTCCAATGTCGATCGACGGACTTGATGGGCACTCTATTGACATCTTGATCAACATCTTGATCGATACAGTGTACAATGTACTTGGTCAACACTAATTGGCAGCTCAATCGACACTCGATTGTCAGTTGGTCTATAGTTAGAAGTCAGTGTCGACTGAATCATTTCTATTAGCACTCTGCGAAAATCAGTTGACTGTCGACCAACTGTCGATCAAGATGTCCATAGATGAAATGTTGGTTGAGTAATGACTGAGATGTCAATGGAATGTTCATCGCTGGTCAATAAGGATATAAAATGGTATTCATTCACCAGTGTTTTTGTACACGACACACACCATGTACATTTACAGCTGCCATTATTTTACAAAAACGTAGAATAACAAAATATATTATTTTTAACATGTGTCATGCTTCCAAAATAATTCCAATTAAGTATTCCAAATTCTCTTCCACATCTGTGGCAGACCATTCTAAACCTTTTTGGGCGCACAATCAGCAAAGATTTTCTCTAGACAATTTAGACAAAGATCCTAAGGTATATAAACTTTAACTTGCAATTCACATTTATTTAGCAAAAACTTATTTGTGGAGCTAAGAATTTTAATAGATTTGTAACATTTTTCAGATTTGAAATTCTTTTTTTGGATCTAAGAAATATTTTGGGATTGACCCTTATCAGCTGCCATACAGCATTTCCAAAATTTCTTGCATATAAAATACTTACTAAAAATAATAAATTTAGATGAGCTGTTTAGTAGTAAACAATGTCATGGTCTACTGGTGAGCCCTGGGAAAGTCAAGAACTATTTTGAGTTTAGATAAGTAA
>OMLO01004753.1_pt1 | contig 11371 bp, 8 predicted proteins | sample 1674811 | NCBI WGS metagenome assembly OMLO01 (sample SAMN06265003, study PRJEB25207) | coral metagenome | isolation source: Coral host | place: Mexico:La Bocana,Puerto Morelos, Mexico | collected 2008-11-13 | reverse complement strand
ACAAGATCTTTTTGCGTTGCATCGACTGATTATCAGAGATTTTTAGCGTCACTTAAACTGATGACGTCACAAGTGGTCAGGAGCCCATTGAAGTGGTACAAAGTGCACGACCATTAACTGTCCGTATATGTCCACTTAGGCCTCCAAAGGTTTGCTGCGTACTTGTGTTTGTTCACTGAGGTTTCTGTGCGGGTCTGAATTCGCAGTAAATTTAAACTAAAAATAGATCGGTCTGTGAAAATGCCATGAAAGGAATATCGGGTAGTTGCACGCTCCTATGATGGGCTCTTGCCGGTACCCATTTATACATCTGGACAGACAGACTCACCGTGACATATATACACAACATATATGACGCGCCGCACAACATCATCAACAGCAACAATTAACTGGCCAAAACAAACAAAAAAACAAACAGACAGACAAACAGAGAAACACGACCTGCAACTGGCGTCATGGGTCAGTCGGTAGTCGGTCAGGCGTGATGCCATCATGAAGAATTTTAAAACCAATTTGATGTGGATTTTACCAACGTGGATTTTACTTTTTAAACAGCTAGACGCTTATGCGCTTTTCAGTATCGGTCACAGTCGCGTGTACAACTGTTTATTTACTCAATGACTCATTTCATTTTAAACTAAACTCAGTACTGAGGGAAGGGCCGAAACGTAAGTTCTTCGTAAGTTCGTAAGTTCTTCGTAAGTTTGTTTGTCGTTAAAAAGTGCGTTCATTTTGTCAAAGTAGTCAGTCTTGTCCATAACAACAGTTACTCGTCCTTTGTCGGCTGGTAGTATAACAATGCTTTCGTCGTTTTTCAGTCGTTTCAGTCATGTGCGCGTTGTCCTAGTCTTTGTCAAGTTATTGTCACAACCACCGAAACTGTACGGACTACCGAAACTGCACAAACCTGGTATACCGATGCGACCTATAGTCTCATTCTGTGGGTCCCCTACTTATCAACTGTCTAAATACCTTAAGCGCACGCTTCAAAGAGAAAAAAAAAACGACGCTCGTGCGCAATGCTCCTATGTGACGATTTCCATGACAACCATAGTTGTTTGTGTTTTCCGAAAACTGAAACAACTTTTGTCTGTCAACTTTCCCGGCGATGAAGACCAAACTTTTTGAATTTCTCCTTTGCATTTAACGAATAAAAAATACATGACTTGTTTAGAAACACAAGTATCCATAATGAGAGAAAAACATTTTGTTAGAGAGTAGAGTTAAATTGAGTGTGCGAATAAAAACGAAAACAAGAATAGAGAAGACAAAAAAAGACTTACCGTATCGTTTAGTAGGGTGTGCAAGATACGCACAAAACAAGAAAAATGTCATCGCCGAAAGCGCCCGAAATGTCACCTTCAAGTTTGTCAACAAAACTTTTTTCTTCACACGATCTGAACGCACAACTTGTTCGTTCCATAAAAAAGAGCGAAGTGAATGTTGACGTCACAATGAGCGTTTTATGGCGCAGCGCGCGCGGAACATTTAACATCAGCTCGTTCCCAGCTTTTTTCCACGAACTCAGTTCAGCGTGTATTCTTTTTCTGAAACCATTTTGCTTTGTTAAGTAGACAAAACAAGTTCTTACATAAAAAAGGGCTTCACTCATTTGGTGGAAGGTCGATTTCAAAGAAAACATGCCGCCTCTCTTCTTTTTGCTTAATTCTATACAGTATAATGCTTGTTATTGAATGACTAGCTCCGTGAGCAGGCAGGAAAATCTAAATACTGCTCTGTGACTGGCTACCCGAGCGGGCAAGATGGCGCTATATGAACTTATGGTTGATCATCGCAGTTATACACACAACTTGAGCAATTGTGAAATTAAAGCCTGAACTGAAAAATTCAGGCCTGAACGGGATTCGAACCCATGACCTCTGCGATACCGGTGCAGTGCTCTACCGAAGGAGCTATCAAGCCATCTGGGAGCTGGTCACATTGTGAGTTCGCAATATACCCGTAGAAGTTGAAGAATGTAAATGAATATATGAAAGATCATATATTTGAACTACGGAGAAAGATATGAACTTATGGTTGATCATCGCAGTTATGTCATATCTTTCTCTTTCTCAATGTCTTTCATATCATTCTTATCTTACCCGCTTGGGACTAACTGCTGTGTCCCGCAAGAAAAAATTTCCCGAAATCCATGTAATAAATCCTTTTGACGAAGTTTGTTGGGTCAAAATGGCTGGATATTGGCTTCGTATTTTAAGTGCAGTTTATGGGCCTTGACTCCTTCTAGCTTGCATAGCAGTCTTTTCCGTTTTCGTTCGGGAAGGGCCAGGGGGAAGTCACGCGAAGGCATGGGGCGAGAACACAAAGTTCCCTCCCCCTGCCACTAATTTTTTTGCTAACTCTGTCCTCGTGCTCTCGCGCCACTCCCGCTTGTCTTAAAGGAAACGGAAAAGACTGCCAAGCAGGCTAGACAAAGACGTAACCATATTTAGCTGCACATGGAATTTTCTGCTTTAGCCAAGGTTCCAGCGTATCGTTTTGCGCAGAGATTGAAAAACAAGAAATTAAAGCAGCAAAGCAGTACTGTTCATATCTTTGTTCTTCTCAGTAGGTGTTCCGCAATGCATTATCTTAGTCGAGTTGCATCTATAAGATCGACTTGTTGAATAGTTCAGCGCAAAACACATTGTTTTAAACTTAAATTTACGCTAATGTATACGATTGCCTTATGAACAAATTGTATCTGTTACCCTTCCCGTACCTAAACGGTAGGTAAGAAGGATTCTTGGTTGCAACACGTTTTTCCGGACAGTAAAGGACTATTTTTTAAAACTTGAAAAAACGTAGTCGTTTCAGTTTGAGACATTTGAATATACTTGAATAAATCTAAGATTTCTTCCTTTTGAACTTGTCCAATTACTAATAAGAGATAAGACATATAATAGATCATTTTACAGTTGTCTGCTCAGTGACCTGGCCTTCGGATGACAGCGAGGCTAGAGTTGACCTTGTTTTGATACAGACCTCACGCTTTTGTTGTGTAAAACAAGTTGTTCTGATGCTAACTAGGTGCATTTACATGACAAAAGCAGTGAGGTCTGTATCAAAACAAGGACAACTCTAGCCTCGCTGTCATCCAAAGGCCAGGTCACTAAGCAGACAACTGTAAAATGGTCTATTGTTACTTTGAATTACATCCGGGAAAAACCAACATTTCCAAATTCTAGTTCGACCAGTGTAGAGGACCCGGATGCTGATGTGTTGCCTCCTCTCAGTATAATATAATTTATTTTTTCATTATATTGCGTTGCACAGTATCAAATGTAAGGTAACGTTGCACAGTATCAAGCCTAAGGTAGCATTGCGCAGTATCAAACGTAAGGTAATGTGTCACAGTATCAAAGGTAAGGTAACGTTGCGCAGTATCAAACGTAAAGTAACGTTGCGCAGTATCAAACGTAAGGTAACTTTACGCAGTATCAAACGTAAGGTAACGTTGCACAGTATCAAACCTAAGGTAACTTTGCGCGGTATCAAACGTAAGGCAAAGTTGCGCTTTATCAGACCTGAGGTAACGTTATTTATTTATTTATTTATTTATTTATTTTTATGCCTTAGCTTTTGTATCTGAGAGACATAATGTGTTTTCAAACTGTGTGTGTTTCACCTGTAGAGGACCCGGATGCTGATGTGTTGCCTCCTCTCAGGATAATATAATTTATTTTTTCATTATATTGCGTTGCACAGTATCAAACGTAAGATAACGTTGCACAGTATCAAGCCTAAGGTAGCATTGCGCAGTATCAAACGTAAGGTAATGTGTCACAGTATCAAAGGTAAGGTAACGTTGCGCAGTATCAAACGTAAGGTAATGTTGCGCAGTATCAAACGTAAGGTGACTTTGCGCAGTATTAAACCTAAAGTAACTTTGCGCGGTATCAAACGTAAGGTAACATTGCGCTGTATCAAACCTAAAGTAACTTTGCGCGGTATCAAACGTAAGGTAACGTTGCGCAGTATCAAACGTAAGGTAACGTTGCGCAGTATCAAACGTAAGGTAACGTTGCACAGTATCAAACCTACGGTAACTTTGCGCGGTATCAAACGTAAGGTAACGTTGCGCAGTATCAAACCTAAGGTAACGTTGTGCAGTATCAAATGTAAGGTAACGTTGCACAGTATCAAACCTAAGGTAACTTTGCGCGGTATCAAAAGTAAGGTAACGTTGCGCAGTATCAAACGTAAGGTAACGTTGCGCAGTATCAAACGTAAGGTAACGTTGCGCAGTATCAAACGTAAGGTAACATTGCGCAGTATCAAACCGAAGGGTAACGTTGTGGAGTATCAAACCTATGGTAATGTTGCGCAGTATCAAACCTAAGGCAAAGTTGCGCTGTATCAGACCTGAGGTAACGTTATTTATTTATTTATTTATTTATTTATTTATTTATTTTTATGCCTTAGCTTTTGTATCTGAGAGACATAATGTGTTTTCAAACTGTGTGTGTTTCACCTCGTATTCCGGGCACTTTTGCTTGTCCCATTGGTGTCCGTAGGTTCCACTGCAATACAATATTTTATGCATGGCTTCTGCCCAGTCACGGCTAGGAATTCAGTGCTTTATACAGCAGTAAATTAGGCTTAAGCTAGACCTATTTTGAATAATCTATCATTTGAACTTCGCATAAAAGAGAATGACGAGAGCGCGTTCCATTCGGCCGACAACTTGCAGTTTGAATTTCCGTAGAAAGTTCAGTCTCTATAAAGTGTATATAGGATGGTGATAGTAATCAACCTATTAGAACTTAGAAAATGGTCCCGTACAGTTAAAATGACGCACTGAAGCACCAGAGTTGTGTTTGTCTTTGACAACAGCGAATAAGTGGGTAGTAAAATAACACATTGTCACGGAGGTCAAAATAAGGCCAACCACCATGTGCTTACGCCATTTTTTCTTCCAAACCCGCACCACAGCGATGTTAAAGTAGGACATTTGCAGCCAAAACGAGAACGAATTGAAAACGAAATCAATGCTAAGGGCGATTGACACGCGGATAAAGAAATCTGCAACCAGATCCATGTCAGAAAAGGACAGACCGTGATTGTTATACATGAAGCTATATAACTGGATGAAGCCAACCGCTGCTACCAAGGCCGTCGATTCTCCAAGAATCATCTGAATGCTCATGTCGGCGACGAAGCGCATGCTCCTTGGGGTACGAAATTTATCAACGCTCAACATTGCCTCTGAGTCCGCGTCCTGTTTAAACTTCTTGTAAATAAAGTACCACAAATAATCTCGCAGAACAATAGTTAACCTCTCTAACAAGTCCACAGCGCCATGCACGAGGCTCAGCATTATAAACAGTTTGAGACTTGTGAATTCTGCTTGCATGACTCGAAAAACGATTGCAGACGCGCTATACAGAACGCTTAGAAGCACGTGGGAATCGCCCGGGTGAAGAAAATCGATTCGCTGTGCCGTCAAACGTACTATAACCTTTGGTATAGCTGTTACGAGAGGCAGTGCACCAGCAATTATGGCCCTGTAAGTCTCGTTCTGACGACCATAAAATGGAATAATGCCATACACAAGAGCAAGAGCGATAGGAATTCCAAACGCTAATTGGGCCGCGAGTATCGCAGAAACCTTGATGGCCTTCTTTAGTCTTCTGGATCTTTCATTTTCATGGGTGTCAGCAATTTCTCTTCCGACAAGGATAGAATTCATGAGGACTATGATCAGAAATAACGCATTCAAAGGAAAAGACATCCAGGGCTTCTCGTATATTCCATAAATTTGAAGGTAAAGTCTGTAACACGTGTCAAAAAATGCTCCCAGCAAATTGAGAATCAACAAATTGAGTTTCTTTACTAAGGGCCAGCCAAACATTGTGATTATGAGAAGAAATGTCCACATTTGGACCACATATGCTTCTGCGGCTTCAGCGCTGACAATGATAGCTTGAATTTTGCGTGGAAGCGACTTCCAATGTCCGTGTACCTGCTTATCGTAGCAAAGATCGACGGAATTGAAATCCAAAACCAAAATGCATATAGCAAGCGTGCCCAAAGTCAAACCTCCAAGAATTTGAATACAGAAGACATCTTTCACGGCCTTCCAAAGCGACATCCACCATTTTGGCGGTCGAGATTTTTTCCAGCCCATTTTGCTGTCGTCCCCCGCGGGTGCATCGTACTCCTGAAAAATCGTATCATTGTCATGGAACCTATTAAAATCTTCCAAGGGATCGTGGCGTATTAAAGGAGCTTCCTCGAGCAATCCCTGTCCCTGGTAAGACTGGATCACTCCAGCGGTGAATGTTTCCGTAACATAACCAAATAGACCCTCGAGAGTAAACGACGCCATGGAAGAATTAATTTTTTCCGGCTATGAATTCGAAGAGAGTGTACAGCCCACCTCAGATCACAGAGAAATTAAGCGATCTAAGCGGAAATGTTAGAGTAGACAAATTTCGCTTTCGAGATTCTGTAACTCTGTCTCCCACGCAGACGTTCTTAGGTTTGTCACGTGTTCCTCCCCACGAACGTCTGCCCAACGGACCGGTCACTTTCGTTCGCTGACGGTTTACCAATCATAGCATCTTCCTACTCATGGAAAGCTGGACTTTAACCCTACGCTTCGTTCCCGCGACAACGTGTCGTATTTTAGCGTGGCTTTGCAACAAGTGTGCCTAAAAGTTAAATCCTCTCCAAGAACAAGTGATTGCTAGTTTTGTGATAAATATAAGGTGACATAAGAGATGCATGTATTTGTCAATTTCCTGACTGGATTTGGAAAATCCTCAATTGATCAAGCTATTCCATTGATTTTTGATGTATCGCTCGAAGCTCCAGCCCGTATTGTTGCTGTGATCTCCCCACTAGTACTGGTCAATCTTATGAAAAATCAGGTTGAAAAGCTTACCAGCCTTAGAATTCCAGCAGACACTCTCAGTGAAATAGGAGAGGAAAAAGCGATGGGTGTTAAAAAGGGTGTTTTCTCAATCTTTTACGTTAGTCCAGAGGCTTGGCTGAATATCGAACACTCTTAAACCTGAAGTTTGAAATTAAGAAATTTTCTCTTAGTCTGAACAAAGGTAATTTCTTGTTTTAAGAAGGCTGTTCTTTATTTGAGAGTTTCCCGGAAATCGGTTTCTTACTTGTGATTTTTGACTTTTTGATATTGATTTCAAGGTTTCAGTTGGGGAGACCTACGAACGTCTGCGCGGGGGACTTTCTGTAACCCTAATTTGTGATACAGTGTATCATATTTCCTGCTGCACTCACCACTGTCAAGGGCCGCGTGTTTAGCGAGGTCTGAATCATATTAATTTTTGTTTATTTTGCGTCATTCTTGCTGCTCTAGCGTAAAATGATGAAATTCAGGGAACAGGCGGCTACAACAAAGAATTCAAAGCTGAGCCTGGTGTAAACATAGCCTCGCACGCAGATGTCCTTTGGGCTCATCGCGCAATCTATCTTCATCCATACTTTGAATTACTAAATATCGTGACATATCTCCTGAATATCTGTCACGCAAGTCACTCGGCATGTGAACAATCAATGCATGCTCAGTAACTCGAGCTCGTATGGATTATTAAGTAGGTCTTCCCTAAACGAGACAACGTTCCTGATGTGGTTCTCGGAATTGTTTTTGCGGCTACGTAAGTGGAATCAAGGAGTAAAGTCTAAAGCACACTTCTATTTTTATGCTTTGAGAAAAATATTTCTGGACAACAAGCTTTCCATTCTGAAAAACAACCGTTGAAGCATATTAATTTAATTTATTCAATTACTTTTTTCCGAGAATTGACACTGACCCATGATCTTCCTGTTTACTTCGTGTTTTACCCAGCCTTCCTAGAACTCGCTGCTATACATTTTCAGATCTTAATGCGGTGCAAGAATCGTTGGTCGCTTCAAAAGAACGCAACAGTTTCGCTGAATTCTCCGTGAAAGATGGCCTCGACTCCCTTTTCGCTTGAAGGGCTGCTTCTTTACATGACAGAGACGTTCACTGCTGGAGTTATTCAATCCTATCAGGGACAAGGAATGCCTGAAAACGCTCCATTGCTACCACACCAAGATCCTTTGGAGGATTTCAAAAAGTTCGATCAGAATGACGAGATATTTCAAGAATACGACCCACCTCTAGGGGACGAAAGCAAAATGGGCTGGAAAAAATCTCGACCGCCAAAATGGTCGATGTCGCTTTGGAAGGCAGTAAAACACGCATTTTTAATACAGATTTGTGGCGGTGTGTCGCTTGGTTCTCTGGCTATTTTGATATTGATTCTGGACTTTAATTCCGTTGATCTTTGCTTTGATATGCAGTCTACAAACTGGACCTCGCTTCCAAAGAAAACTCAGGCCGTGATGGTCACTGCAGCGACTACCGAAGCCTACTTTGTTGAATTATGGACATTTCTTCTTGTGCTGGTGATGTTCGGCTGGCATGTGATCAAGAAGCTCAATCTCCTGATCCTAAATCTGCTTGGAGCGTTCTTTGATACTTGCTACAGACTCTATCTACATATTTATGGATATTACAAGAGGCCCTGGATGTCGTTTCCCTTGAACGGGCTGTTTGTATCGATTCTGCTTATGAATAGTTTAATCATCGGAAGAGAAGTGGCGACGAACACCGAAACTGAGAGGTCAAAGAAAATCAGAAAAACCATAAAAGTTACTGCAATGCTCACTGCTCAATTTGCTTTTGGAATCCCTATCACCTTTTATCTCGTATACAAACTGATCCCTCTGTACGGCGATGCGAATGAAACCTATAGAGCCGTCATCGCTGGCGGGCTCCCTCTGGTAACTGCTGTACCAAAGGTGATCGTGCGCTTGGCGGCACAGAGAATCGACTTCATTCACCCCGGTGACGCACACGTATTGTTAAACGTTCTGTACACTGCATCGGCTATCGTTTTCCGTGTCATGCAAGCAGAGCTTACAAGCCTTGAACTGTTTATTCTTCTGAGTTTCGCGCACGGCGCTGTGGACTTGTTAGAAAGGTTAACCATTGTTGTGCGAGATTATCTGTGGTACTACATTTACAAGAAACTTAAACGGGATGGAATGGAGACGATCACCACTGCCAATAAATTTCGCACCCCGAGAAGCATGCGTTTTATTGCAGACATGAGCATTCAGATGATTCTCGGGGAATCGACGGCGTTGATAGCAGCGGTGGGCTTCATCCAGCTGTACAACTTCATGTATCCTGCCGATCTGTCTTCTAACAACATGTATTACATAACTCAGTTCTTTGTTCGTGTTTCAATCGCCCTTAGCATTGATTTCGTTTTCAATTCCTTCTCGTTTTGGCTGCAGATGTCATATTTAAACGTCGCTGTGGTGCGGGTTTGGAAGAAGAAATGGAAGAAACACATGATTGTGGCTTTCATCCTGACCGCCGTAACATTGTGTTATTTTACGACTCATTTGTTCGCTGTCGTAGAAGCCAAAAACACTAAAGGAGTAAAGAAGCTTAATTTAAATTGCACAGGTCCGTTTCAAAGGTTCTAGCTCATTCATGGATCACTGCTTCTCAGTTTTTCTAAGAAACAAAAAGGCTAAGAAAAGTTTAATTTAGGTAGCGTTCCTTTTAACCAAGCTTAACCTGATCTTGCGATCGGAAATATTTCAATCTAAAATCTACATCCTGAGATGTGTCGTTTAGATTGGTAAGCTGGTTGTTTCGTTCCATGATGCTTTTAGCCTGCGTATAGTAGCTGGGGATTCGCGAGCCCGGGGCATCCTTTTCTGGATTGTATAACCTGGTCACTCAGCTCACTCCGGCCGTCCAGAGGCCAGTTTCTCGAAGGCCCCGAAAAGTTTTCGGACCCGGAAAGCCGTGGCAAAATCTCAAACCTTCTGATTACAGAGCTGTTTTATTCAGGTTTTTTTAAAGTTAGGAGATGTATTCTTCAAACAATACGTTTCGGGCACATACACCTCTCTGATATTAAATACAGAAAATGGATTTTCGGGCACGAAAAGTTTCGGGGCTTTCTAGAAACAGGCCCCCAATTGCAATGTGAGTTCAGTGAATATTCAAACAGCTGCATGAATTAAATCCGAAACTTTTTTGGTTAAAAGTAACGATACCTTACTAGTTATTATATTTACAGGCCCGTAAGTTGTATTTTATAGTTGGAAACAGGAAGCATCACGGTTAGCGTTTTCGTATTTTCATTTGGAATTTTAGCTGACCAGCGGGGGGCATTAAACTAAAAAATTCAAAGGAAAGATATAACTTTTCCCCGGCTTTGGGGCGGCCCCCCCAAAAGTCCCTGGGAACCAGATTGCTGAGCTTCTTAATGACTGGGATGGACATGCGTGACGTTTGATATGGTTAGGTTTCTTCCCCTTCCCTCACGTCGCTGGAAAATTGTATTCATTTAATAATTAGTGTAGAGACAGTTTGTTCAACAATTATGCGGTTACGTAAGTATATGCAGTTGCTGTTTTAGTAATAACCAATAATCCAATTTGTACTGCTGTGTATGAAGTCAAGGTCCCGTTCGCATCATGCCAGAGAAATTTGAAACCGCAGCTTCTCTCTCCTCGATTGGGCCTTATCCGTCACGAACGAAGCTTTTCGAAAACGGTCCAACTGAAGCAATTTGAGAACATTAACTCTGTGTCTCAGTGTGGACGGAAGACATTTTGAAAACGGGGCTTTTCAAAAACGATGAGGTTACGACAGACGTGTTATTCTCCTCAAACACAAATCCAAAACGGCCCGTGATTGTTGCGTGACATAGACTTTTGCTTAGTTTTGTGACTTAAGAACTTTGAACTCTGTCACGCGGACGTCACGTTTTTTGAACACGTGATTATTTGAACATGTGGTTTTGTTGATTTTGAGATAGATCAGAATTGTAGTTTTGGCGGTTTTGAATTCCGTGCATATATATAATTAGCTGGTTTTGTCCGATGTTCGTTGGAATCGAGAGGTCCATTAAAGGAGAAGACAAAACTCTATAACAGCGTAAAAACGCCCTTTTCAAATTTCTACGGCGTGACGTTGACTCCGAAGCTTAAGGGTTTCCTGATACAACATAGCTTTAGAGATTTAGTCTAACACAAGCATGCAAGAAAACTGAGAAAGAAATTGTCTTAAATGTTTTTTTAAATTCGCTAGGCTTATAAAAATTGGTTTTCATTTTAATCGGTATATACACGCTATGTGATTTTATGGAGGAGCATTCTTAAAGAGACTATTGACAAAGTTAAATGTTTTAACAGCTCTACGATCACATTTTTTAGTCGGGTTAAAGCGAGTTATTTAAAGCATCAAGATTTAAGTGTAGCATAAATTTTGTATTTAAGCAAAAGTCTTGTTGGGTTAATTAAAATAAACATTGCTACTGGTTTAAATGTATCCATTTATCAAGAC
>OMLO01004752.1_pt1 | contig 11373 bp, 8 predicted proteins | sample 1674811 | NCBI WGS metagenome assembly OMLO01 (sample SAMN06265003, study PRJEB25207) | coral metagenome | isolation source: Coral host | place: Mexico:La Bocana,Puerto Morelos, Mexico | collected 2008-11-13 | reverse complement strand
ATCGATGATCGTCTCAAACAGCTTGATGACGAACCAGAGCAACAATTTGAAGAAGATCGTTTCAATCAATTACGAAAAAATCCGTCCATGACGGATTGTCAAGTAAAGCCAGCGTTGAACCCGCGGATCTGACTAGCATTGTTCGGCATGTTAAATCGACAAATAGGTTTTTCTTTTTAACAAAAATATAATAAAACGAAGAGCAAAAAATAAAAATAAAACAGGGGAAAAATTTGGGATTTGAACCGACATCCTAGAACAAATCTCCTCGCACGCACGCATTTAATCACTTCCGCCAAAATTTGACTAACGATTTCCTTTTGTTTTGCTTCATTGCACACCATTCGATTTTTTGGCTTCGATTTTCGCTGAAACGAAAAGCAACTTAACGAAAAAAACAGCATGGCATTGTTAAGTAAATTGAAGGCCATGTGCAAAAAATCGGCCACTTTTGACGAAAAAAATTTTTAACCTAAATAGTCACTTAGGAGAGTTTTGCACTAGCATCTTCAATTATTATTTTATAATTTCAAAAATCAAGATGAATGACCAAAATGTCGTATTGTTAGGGGTTAAGGATTAATTAAAATCCATAAAAATACAATGGTCATGTCCCCCGGCTTAACACCCCGGCTTAACACCCTGTTAGCTTCATACTAGCAAGTGAATGTAAGGTGTAATATTAACCCACACAGTTTCGCCTTGCATGGCATTAACTAGCTGTTGATGTTGGAAGCCGTTGTGAGGAATGCTAAAATGGTATCCACCAGGACAGATTGGTTTACTGTAGTGTCCTGCTACAGCGCTCGTGACCCAGTCAGTGACATTTTTGAATGATTGACAAGCAAACAGATGCTCTTCTAGACAATTGCCCAGATGCCACCTTTCCGTGTTACTATCCAGTAACACGCAGGATGCTTGTGTGAGAGGTTCTGATGGTTCACCTCGTGCCCACGTGAACACAGCAGTTTCCAGTAGAGCAGGATTGACTTGATCTGCTGCTGGATAAGTCACACCGCACTTCATAAACCTCGAAAAGTCAAGAATTACACCAGTTTCGTTTGGACCATTCCAAAAGAAGAGGTACTCAGTGCTGTCACAGAACACTCTTGATGGATTATCACGGTTAATCCCTGAACAGTTAGGGCTGGCGACAAAGTCGTTTCTTGTCAATTCTTCCCAATATCTGTCAAAAATGTACTGTCCACCGTGTTGATCACCGAACCCAGCTATGACGACGGTTTTGTTGATTTTCCTGAGCTCTCTTAAAGTGGGCCATCTCCCTGGGAAGTACTTTCTGGAGTCATTGGGTGTGAGGACTCTATCTCCTAGATACTTCGCTACTGGGCCATTGATCAAAGCATCATGGCCATCTGTGTGGGCGGTGCCATCTTCAAAATACAAACGAATCACTTCCTGGGAATTTTCTGGCTTGTGTACCCACTCACCAATTTCTTTGATCCCGTCCTCAAATTCCCTGTCCCAGGGAGCGCATCCCTCGTACGCTCTCTCGCTATTATGGCTCATCAGCATCTTGTCAAAGCACCACCAAGGATCTATCTCCATCGCTCGCACACCCATGTTGAGTAAATCGGTGAAACTGAACTCCTGATTCGCTAAGTCCAGGCAGTAATGGTTGTAGGGCGGTGGCCAGTGGCAATCGTCCAGTTCACCGTACCCGTCCGAACGGTCATTAAAGGCGTTGTGCGCGGACACCATTTGTGTCTGGTCGAATGGTTCATCGATTTGAATTTCTCGTTGGGTTTTTAGAGCGAAGGCAAGCCAGGGAGAGATGTGAGCCGTGCCCTTGTCACATCGGCCGCGGAAGCCGCATTTGCAGTCTGCAAGTTTGCTCAGTTGGTCACAGTCATTTTCAGAACGTTCATTGCTCTTGAATTCGTTGAAGTGGAACTTGAAGTCTAATTTTCCATCGTTGTCGAGCGGATGAGGAATTTTTACCTCGAAGAAGGCTTCTGTGAGGAATGTGTCCTCCTCCAGCACCAGGATGTGAAACCAATAATCCGTATTGCTGCGTAACTCTTTTAAATCAAGGATCCCCCGAAGTCGGCAAGTTCTCTTCGACTTTTTGCTGTAACTATCGACGGCTAGTTCAGCTGCTTTGGCCAAAGTGAACAATGTCGTCGGGTTATCGAGAAATTTTTTCAGAGGACTCAAAACGGTCGGCCTGGCGAAGTATTTGACGTATTCTCGTATCACCCTGTCTTGGGAATCTTGATGAAATGGCGCGTCCTCTAGGACTATTGAGAGGGACAATACGTTAATAAAATATAGAAAGACTGTACATAGAAGAAAGAGTTGAAAACTGCATCTTTGCTTCGCCATTTCGTTTTCTTATACTTTTTTTTTTGCATTTGTGTTGCTTCGTGATCGTCACGGGTTAGATCTAGTCTTGGTCCCAGTCTTCCAACTGCGAGGTGGACATAAACGTAACCAACGTCATGCAATCATCTTCCCGGAAACTCTTTCTCTTTCTTGTATACCAGAGTTCACGACCCCACAAGCTTGTTAGCTTTGACGTTTTGTTATCGTGTATAAATAAAGGTTGTATGTATGTTCGAAATTAAAAAAAAAATCTCAAAGTTTGTTTATTTAATAATTGGTAAATCAAGAACATTTTTAAAAATCTAATACTGGTAAATCAGTAAGTTTTGTTTACTGAGTTGTGGCATTTCTATTGGGTTGCCAAGATAAAACAGGTATATTTCATGTATTGATTTTCATTATTCACCTTCTAACTCGCGATGTGACCAGCTCCGAGTTGGGTTGATGATTCAGTTGGTAGAGCACTGCACCGGTATCGCAGAAGTCATGAGTTGGAATCCCGTTCAGGCCTGAATTTTTTTCAGGCTTTAGTTGTGTGTCTAACTGTCTTTCTCCGTAGTTCAAATATATAATATTTCATGTATTCATTTGCATAAACCAGGTCGATGTTTTACTTTCATATGGTAGGTTTCATTCAGACATCAAACGGTGGACTTTAAAGTGACATTACAACACCGAAAGGGCCGAATACAACAACAGAATACATCTGCACAATGAGAAACGGACAATAATAAAATAAGATCGAAAACGAAGCTTAGGAACAAGTGTCACGCGTCACATGAGTAACGAGTGAGAAGTCAATATGTCATTTCCGAGTTCCTAGTGCTCTCTTTCAAAACGAGTGAGACCCCGTGCAAAATCTTTCATATGAAAATGAGTTTGGTTTACTTGAAAATGAATCTCTAGGTGGAGCACATCTAGGGAAATCTTTGTTTACGATATTCGCCTCATTAGCATAAGTAATTCAGTTTCTGATGGAGCTACAAATAAATCACTTCTGAATATGAAAGTTTATAGTATGATTGACTCTCCCAATGAATATGAGCCAGGTCTATTGATTACTTTTTGCGCAACACTGGTTAAAAAACTCAAACTTTTACAAAGAATGTATGAGCTCATTAGCGCTTTTGCCACCCAAAGATTTTGCAGTTTTTGAAAGAAAATTCCCCCTGAATATTATACACAAAGAGCTAAAAATTTCACCTTGTATTAAATTCCACTAGCTCTTTAGCTGCCTGGAGCCAATTTATATCTAACATGTTTCCTTCTGAACGTAAAGCGCTATGCAAATGAGCAAAAATGTAAACAATGACGTCAGCAAAGATCCCCCTGCATGGATGGCGTCCCAAGGAGACTCGTTTTTACATAGAGGCCACAGAGAACTCGGACATGGCCTAAAGGAACCACACATGAGGCTGCTAGCGTGACGGTCGGCATTCTGTGCGGCACAAAATAGAAATTTTCGAAGCATCTTTGTGGTGAAATAAAGCTTCGAGACTTTAATAGCTTTACAGTCCTTTAGCCTATTTGTAGGCTATGGCTGTGTCTCTTTTGGCTCTATCCAACTCCGCGCCTTCTATATGCGCCTGCCTGAATAACAACTAGCCGGAAGCCTGGAACAGGCTCTTCCCGGGAATGACTCCCATATGAAAAGACCAGGGATTCTGCTAGTCTTGCTTAGAGCTATAAATCACTCAGGGTGTTTAGGACAGTTGTTAGTACATTATCCATTATTTTTTATCTAAGTGTCTTTTAGGGTGTATTCGAGGAGATAACGATTAAAAGACGCATTCATTTCCGTTTCTAGTCTCGATTCCTCCGTTTACTCGAGTCTAGGGGACTAGCCCGGAGACTAGCCCAGAGCCTAGCCCGGGCTCCTTTCCCGGGGGTGAAATAAAGATCGAGGCATACCCAGATTGGTCCCCTTTGGGGGTTTACTTCAAATTTTCCGACGAGCATCGTCGACATTTCTTGTATGGACAAGGGGTCTTCATCACTGCTTTCGTTCTTTATCGTTAACTAGTCTAGCACGCGTGTCTTGTGACGTTAACTATATTATTCACTGCAGATGTTAATGAAGATGAATGGCAAGATGTGGATGACGGTGCCAGCGTGGACTCTGGTGAAGATGAAACAGAGGAAGATGTGGTTCAACAGGATGTAGATATGGTAAGAACCCTTGTTATACATAATGTGGAGTTTTGTAAAACGCTCTTGAAGAATTTCCGATTGTAATCGGCCAATCAGAAAATTTCAAGCCGCCGGAGTGTCACCGTCATGTTACTAAGCAACTTTGACGCCGAAAACCATGGGCTCTTTTAGTGTTTGGCCAACTTTGGTGGCTTGCTTCCTCGCGAAGTAGTTCTTTTTTCCAAGTTAAAATATAAGTACAAGTTAGCAACAACAACTCGAAGGAAAAAAAAAAAGAAAGTGATCACTCTAAATACTCTTAGCTCATAACATTTTCGGTGGTAGCTCGACTGTTCTGTTTTTTTTTCCCTATGTTTTAGAGTCCAGAGAGTTTGTCAGCCGAAATGATCAATGCTATCGTCACACAAGGAGTCCCGAAACGGGTAAGTAGAACGACAGCTTGCTTAGAGCGAAACTCAGTTGAGGAGAAAGTGATCTGTGATTGATTTGGCCTTACTTTATTGTGACTGGTTCAAAAATTTAATCGGTGCTGCCTAGTCAGCTAGATGCGAAACGAACCTTGTCTCTTTCCCGTACGTTACTTTACTTTATTAAGCTTTGGCCTTAAATTACATATAAAGAAAAAGAAAAAGAAGAGGAAGCAAAAAACAGACAGCAAAACAAAACAAAATGGAAAATTATATAATATATATAAATCTAGATCTAATATAGCGAGCTTAGAAGCAGCAGTGCGGTGGGCGCGTTAAGTTCCTAGCGGCTTTGCACTTTGGGCAAGTTGTCCGCCACGTCCTTATATCTTCTTGATCAAAAATGTTTACAGCATTTGTATAGTATTTTAGTAAGGATCTCTTAAAAGCAGGGGGTGTTCGATTGTGTTCCTTAAGACTTTCACGCTTCACGCTTGGAGACCGGAAGGTAGATTTGCTTCGAGGTCTCATTGGTTCATTGTGTTGTTTAGTTAACTGTGATTGGCTCTTTTGGTTTTGGTTTTGCGACATCTCAATGAAAGCCGCGTTAACGGTTGATCAAGTCCCGATTTCTCTTCTCCTAGTTACGTTCTGACAATTAATACCCTGATAGTAGTTAGAGATATAGGTTAAAGTTTTATTTTGTAACCTTCAGGTTCTTTGCAAGAGTTCGTTCGGTGAAGCAAGCATTTACGAGGCCCTGAAGGCGCATGCGGATGGAAAGAAGCTGTTAGAAATGTGAGAAGTTTATCAAACCTGTTGATTAATTGAATAGACCAAGCTTCATTGATATAACCTTCGTGATTTTTTCCCTTTTAGTTTAAGTATAGTTCAAGCAAGAGCATTGATTTGCCTGAACAATATAGTATCAGCTTTGGATACAGATCTGCTGGGAGGAGAAGAAGCCCTAGGGCATCTTTGGAGTTCGCTTTTCTCTCTCACCTTTGCCACAGAAAGTAAGTGCTAAGTAAAACAATATTAGAACCAAAATTGCCCGTGAAGAAATTAATGTACCGCGGAGGGCGCGGCAAACGGTGTAAAATACACGGTAAAAGACCACTGAGCGAACATCAGTACAATTTGTGGTCTTGGATCTGATTGGCTACGAGGAAGTGATCGTGACTTTGATTTAGCACGTTTCGTGGACCAATCATAGACCAGTAGTTCTTTTTTTGCCGGTCATCCTCTCGCAAGAAAAACAATTTCTCGTTTCTATTCATAAGGCCTGTGTCATAACACTTGTGATTAAAAAACAGCAGCCCCTCGTCAGCGTGCTGTTGCCTCCAGACAACTTATGGGTTTTTGGTTCTTCTTTGACGTAAGGTAAAAGCTTTGTTTGTGACGAGGAAGACTTCCTTGAAGCTGCTACTGGAGTTCTTAGATCAATCATGGACAAATTGGTTTCTTTACAAGAGCCGCAAGTAAGTACTTTATTTACGAGTGCATCTTTCGTAAATCCCCCTAACTACGTTTAGAGCTTGTGGCAGTCAGCGGAAAAAAGAGAAAAGATTGAAGTAAGAATTTAAGGTCAATGGAAAAACCAAGCACCCTAGAATTGGCCTGGTAGCCAAAAAGTATGCGAAAACGTTGTTAAATACCCGCTTTGAAAAAGGCAAAGCAACGCAATTCAACTAGGAAGTGCGGGGTTTATACAGAACTAGCAACGGTCAACTTGTGCTCCTGTATTTCTCGTAGTGTATTACAGCTGAGCACGTGACTATGTTATGTCAATCCACTGCTGTGACGTCATGTGAAGCTGTCAAAGTCAAGCTGATTAGCATTCTGGGATTCATCGGCAAGATGGCCGCCAAAAAAGACAACACGCTGGAAGTTCTGAAGGTTTGTTACTTTTTTGCGCTTTATTTTTAATTATTGGCCACACTAATTAGAGTATACGACAATTCACTATATGAATTATAGAGGAAAGAACGACCGAGAATGAGATCTTATTGCGAATGTGAGCATAGATAAGATGAGTGAGCTGTCTAAGTGAGCAATAAACTTGTCACATCACTAATTACAAACTACACGCTCAGTACAAATTCAACCTAGTATACACCAGTTATGCAAGAGACTGTTCACAGTCTTTCTTTTTTTCAACGCACGCGCAATAGAAAGCGAGCGAAGCGAAGTACGTTGTTGTGGGGGCGGGGAGGCGAACCAACTACTTTTCTCGGTCCCCAACCCCTACCCTGTTGGGTCTGGCTTTTTGCCCTGACGCCCAGTTATCTAGCGATTCCATCTGAAAGTTCTGTCTGTAGATTTTGGATTAATGATTGACGATTTATTTGCACTAGTCTACTTTGAAGGATTCTAGGCAGGAATCGTTGAAGGTAACAAAAACTAACACGTTGATACTTATATCCTTTTAGTCCTTGGGCAGCGTTTTTCGTGACATCATTGTCAATCAGGACAGTTTATGGGTGATTAGTGAGGCCCTGGATGCCATATTTGATACATTTGCCGACGGTCCGCTGGTTAACAGTGCCGCAGACTCAATTGGCCTTCTGACGAGCCTGCAACAGTTGGTACCAGTCCTCAAATCCAGGGTAAGGTGTACTGTGATTAGTAGACTAGAGGCCGACACTGACATCAGAGTAGGCCACGCTTGTGATTGGTGTGTGGTCCTCTATTGCTGACAAGTTGGCGAGGATACATAATTTTAAGCAGTACTTAAGCAGTTTACGAGATCGCGAAAGGAAGGCATTTAATAAGAGTTTCAGTTGCCGAATTTTTCTGTGGCCAGGTGTTGCTGATTTCCAACAATTCCCATTTTTGGTTTGAGAACTTGCGTCGTTAGACAATCGTTTAGATTCCTTTGCCTAGGTCACTCCCCAGGCTTGATTCTGTTTATAGAATCTTTGTCAGTAAATGCTTGTTCGTGATAATTTTTTCGTTTCCTACGCAGATAAAAAGCGAGCGGAGGACCTTAGGGGACCATTTCCCTGTGGTAGATGCTGCAAGGGTAAATCTGACCAGATTCATCAAATACAAAATGAAGGGCCACTAACAATGCCACACGAACAGTCAGCTTGTTCTTTCCGCAAATCCTGGTCAAGGCAGGTGATATTCAGCTGCCTTACTCCATTACTACCGTGCGGTGCCGTGTATTGATCCTGCTGTTCTCAAACCGGTTTAAGCTGTATCGTATGAAAATGAAACAAGTGTACTGAGGAGCCGGTATCAGCCGTGCCTGAACTCACGTGGGAAGTAAGACAAAAGGTTGTCTTACCTGTACGAAACCGGTTTAAAAGACCAGAACCTTATTCGGTTAACATCACGCAGCAATATTTTACTCGCCGTTGTCAGTTTTAAATTTTAACACTGTTTAAACATACTAGGGTGAAAAAGAGAAGGTAAAGAAAAAATTTGCTAAAGAAATCCCGGTAGGAACGTTACTGGAACCCCATGAAAAGAATAATATTCCACAAAATTAATAAATGATTTTTTTGTGCCAGAATACTTTTTGTACAGAATACTGCAGAATGCCACGTAAACTCCCGGCGTAAACTGCAAGGAAGAAGTATTTTAAATAAACGTAATAAGCTTAAAAGATTTCAAATGGAGGCAGTTTATTTACATACACGACCGAGGAGTTGAACTAGGGTCTACCGAGAAACAACTGCAGCTTAGTGGTCAGAGCAGGGCTTAAACTCGCGACCTTCGAATTTCAATACCACGCTGACTCTAAAAAGAATTTGTTGCAGAAAGGAGACAAATGTTTCCGTTTGGTAACGCTGGTGTGTTCAGTGTGTGGTGATGTGAAAATACGGATAAACGGATTTAAAAGAGTTGATGTATTGGACAAGAGAGTTTCGCGGAAGTTTCGTCATAAGCGAATTTCTCTTGTTGCTCTGCAAACGTTACGAAGATAACACCCTACCACCATTGCTATCAAGTACAGAAAGATTCCAGGTGAGGGTAGGAAAAAAGAGGGGGCCGAGGCGAGAAAAGTAAGCCCGAGTCCCTCTGCTTTTTTGCGTTAAAAATAGTCAAAGAAGCAGTGATAACACACAAAAAAATGATATTTAATTTTATGTTCGTAACACGAGGCCGTTGGGTTAGTATCTCTTGGTCAATCCTTGTACTTTGACATAAAATCCCGATGAAAGCTTTTCAACCGATCAAACACAGGAATGAACTTGTCTTCCGAAGGAAGGATGGTTATCCTGCAAAATGGTAAATAATGAATGGATGAAAGAATGAATGAAATAACGATAAAATTAAAAATAAATAATATAGTGGAAGAATAAGCGAACCTTGCCCCATTCCCAAAACGAGCAGGCCACACGGGTAGAGTGAATCGATCGCTTTTACTCACGTGGACGAATAACGAACGGACGGGAGGACGGACGAACGAATGAACGAACAAATGAATGTCTGCATATATAAATGAGTAAAAAGCAGAATCTCACCGGAAGTAGTAGTGGTTGCCGCTGCCATCCATGTTGAAGGCGCGGCCTGGGACCACGTAGCTTCCAGTTTTTTCCAACGCCTGCCAACAGTAGAAATCGTCTGGCGGTATACCCTGAACCTTAAAAAAAACACCGGCACAGCTGTGGTGAAATGTTTGAGATGCAGGAAAATAGGGCGGATGAAATTAGTTGATGTCGTGAGTGGAAAGGCTTAAGACTACGTAAGCGAAGCTATCTTCCTATCTAAACAAATACTAGTTTCTCACGAGGTATGATTCGTAATGGCAATAACTAAACGAAACAAAAATCTCGATTTGCAAGTAAAAAGGTTGGTAGAGACCGTAAACTAGCGAGTCTTTATGGTCTCGCACACAGACATCAGCAACCGCGACAAGGGAGGAGGGACTGGTACCTTTGCTTCCTCGATGGCTCTTTGTGGTATCGTTATCCTCGGAAACGCGTACATAGCGCCTTGTACTTCATTACACTTGACACCCTCCATTGAGTTGAGAACTTCTGTGGTTAACATTGCTTTCTTCTTGTAAGAATCCTGTATTTTCTTCGTCTCCTAAGAGATAAACACATAGGCAAAGAAAGCGTAAAATATTTTTTTCGATTACAAAAACATTCCATGAAACACTATCGTTGAGAAGTTCCCCTTTTACGCAAAAACTGTACAACAGGACTAATGGAACACGAGAGTCTTTAAGCATAGCCCTCTCAGCAGCCAGACCATGCGTTTCATTGCTAAAGTGGGAAGAAATCAATTAATTTAAATGAAGAATAATGGGCAATTATTTGGCTGTTTCCGAGTTTGTTCAGCTTCGTAAACCAAGAACAACAAGTTTCGAAAAACATCCTCAATTGCAAGTTTGCTAGGTGGGACTTTCAAATGTATAGTAAAATATAATTAAGGTGTAAACGTTCTGAAGTGAAACATTTCAGTATCCAAGAGCTCACCTTTGCAAAACGTTCGTAGGATTCGTCTCCTGGACTGGGACTGCTGCAAACCAATCCCATGATTGCCTATAAGAAAGACGAAATAAGAACCGAAAGGAGCGAAAGAGAGACAGAATAGTTATCGAGGAATAATGAAGAAGAAAAGAGAGAGATAGAAAGAAAGAAGAAAGAAAGAACGAAAGAAAGAAAGAAGAAAGAACAGGAAAAATGAAAGAAAAGAAAAAAAGAAAGAAAAAAGGAAAAAAGAAAGAAAAGGAAGAACAAAAAACAAAAAACACCCAACTTGCATTCCACTCTGTCCACTTCTAAATAAACGAACTAGCGATATACTGTTTTTCCGAGCCTTCTGAACATAACTGTAGGCTTCGCCAATTTCAGACAACTAGTTGTTTCTCTGACAAAAGTGTGAACAAAACATATGCTAGCGTGCATACTTTTTGGCACGGAGAGAGCACGGAGAGATTTACAGCATTCAACGCTTTCTAAGGTACTCCATCTTTTGCTTCCGAAAGGTAATCTTGACCTGTGTAGACTGACGTTTATTTTCGTACCTGCCCTATCGTTGATGGACACGATCTTGCGCTTAGGTATGTTTTGATTCGAAACTTGACTTGATCACTCAATCCTAGAAGCTCAATATATCCACCTCTAAGACCACATCTACAAAACAAAAAAAAAATAAGTGAAAAAACAAATAAATAAATAAGTAACATTGTTTGACACCAACATTGGTCAATGATCACATAGCTGAACCGATGCTGATACATCTACAGATATCTACATTGTACATCTTACTCTCCAGTATATCCTTTTGCACTAGAATGAAGAGAGATAAGCTGAAAATCGCTGTATTCCTCTCCCAGGTCCCTGACGACTTTCTTACACGAGTGAAACTGGGCTCCATCAGCGTACACATTGTCTTGATAAACTTCATCCGCGAATAATATCAGCTTCTCTCGAGCGCAAAACTTGATGACCTCTTGAATGTTGTCATACGTTAGAACCTGACCTGAAAAAACACAATTGAGAAAATAACT
>OMLO01004751.1_pt1 | contig 11374 bp, 4 predicted proteins | sample 1674811 | NCBI WGS metagenome assembly OMLO01 (sample SAMN06265003, study PRJEB25207) | coral metagenome | isolation source: Coral host | place: Mexico:La Bocana,Puerto Morelos, Mexico | collected 2008-11-13 | reverse complement strand
GTGTATATAGACTGTTTTATACCTCATTTAGTCTTGTTAAGCCTGCTCGATCTTGCCACTTGAAAGTGTTGTAAATATGTTCACTGTTGTTTTAGGTATTGGTGTACTTGTAAATAGGAATTTGCGATCAATAAAATTATTATTATTATTATAAAAAAATATTATTATTTTTATTATTATCTATAGGAGTGGAGGAAAATTGTCTATTATTTTTTTAAAGTAAACATTAAGAGCCCTCTTATCATTGCACGAAGGAAAAAAAACCAGTGATGTATCAGTTAACAAAAATATTAACTACTTTAACCGAGAGTGAGGTCAGAGTGCGGGAAAATCTCAGACCGAGACCTTGCCGTATTGACCGAGCAAGAGCGAAGTCAATACGGCAAGATCGAGATTAAAGATTTTCCCGTAAAGCCCCGGCCGAACGTTCGAGGTTAATACATAAACTCCTACAATGCCTGTGAACACCATAAGTGTATTAATTAAAAGTTACCTCATGTGATATCAAAATTTTGATGAATAAGTTGCCAAAAATGCACACTGGTATTTAGAAAGCACATGTGACATGATTCTCCATAGTTGGAGACTCTCCGGTGAACCATTACCAGTAAAAATGGCACCTTTTTTGGTGTGACACTCTCCTGAAGCGGCCAGATGGCTCCTTGCTGAAAAAGGCCATCTGTTCGGTTTCAAGTATCGCCTTTGAAACAAAGCTTAGCATTTAACTTGAACAGCCGCCAGGTACGAATCACAATTCGGTCCGTTGTATTCATGATTCTATTTTATGGAAATTTCTATCGAAGCTTAACCCATCAGAATTTCGCGTTAATACTACAAAATTATGTAATTATATGTTACGGCAATAAATGGAAGATACAATGAGTGCTTCAGTGATTTTCTATAGGGCAATCTTTGTTTGCAATAGTTACCTCATTAGCATAAGTGATACAATTTTTGATGGAGCTATATAAACATTAGTCCTGAATAATGAATGCGGTGAATTGAATACTTTTTTTTCTCCCAGAATAATAATACACCCCAAAAAGCAAACATTTCACCAATTACTAAGTTTCACAAGCTTTTCAAATGTTTTTAGTCAATTCATGTCTAGCCATAGTTTGTATAGTGAAATGGTTATAAAACCCAGCTAACAACAAAGGAACAAGCAAAGATGCCAAGGTTTAGGTTGGAAGGTTGGAAGGACCATAACCGTGCACGATCGTTTATTTTGGTTAATTAGGTCACAGTTATTGTGTTTGATACACGGTCAAGGCCAAAAAAGCAAACAAAAATCAACAAAAAAAGAAGTTTGTCGGGTTTTACAACCATTTCCCTTTATTCACTATGGTATAGCGTGATACCTTCTCTTCGCAAATTCGTGTGTTGATGAGGAAAAAATGCAAACAATGACTTCATCAAGGATTGGTTGATTCGACAAGGTTCATAAGAGACGCCCTGACACTTAAAAGGGCATACGAAACAAAAAATAATAGCTGCTTATTTAAAAGGGTTTTTTTAAAATAAAGAAGGATGTCGTTTTATTTTTGGGAACATCTTCTTTGGTTTTAGAGATATTGGAGTTTTTATATATTGCAAATTAGGGAAATGATGACGTCATAAAATATTGGCACCGGAAATTTACATCATAAAAGAAACAGAATGACACCAGTTGCACCGTTGCACAAAAAACGCCATGTTCTTTAAAAAGCCTTTCAAATAAACATAGACACTTTGAATAAGGTTACGTCCACAATTCCATCTATTCCGTGAGCTAATACAAACAATTAGCAATTGTCAGGCGATCGTTTACACCTGTCAGTATATAAACGATGAATGGATACGTAAACACCTGATATTGAGCATGCGCAAAATAAAGCGTTTACCAATATATCCATTTATGTTGTCATAACAGAATGTGATATCAAAACAAACCGAAAATCTCTGAAGGAAGCCAGCCACTTCTACTCAAGAACTGCTCATAGAACAAGACTCAGCAATAGCTTCAGAAATATATCCTTTTGGTTTGTCACTGGAGAAGAAGCCGTTCAAGGCAGCTTTCCTTGAGGCAATTAATCGCAGTAGAGACATATCGTCTCCATAAAGGGAATTAATATGGTCAGTTACCTTCAAAGCTGATTTACTGGTCCGTGAGAATATTGTATTTGGACTGCACGACGACACATTCATTTTAAGGATGGATGACTTTCACTACCACCTCAGTCAAACTTCCTCTGGCAATGTGACTACCACTATCACTGAAGACAACCTCGGCACATTTCGAACTTTTGAAATTGCAAACTGTGTCATAAATGGGTTATTATCTATAACGGCAGTTCTTGGAAATGGAATTGTGCTATTTGCAATATGGAGGACGCCAGCTTTACATTCACCCTCGAACACTTTGTTGTTTGGTCTCGCTTTAACCGATTTTTTCGTCGGTTTGGTGACTCAGCCTTTGAAAGTCACCTCCTGTGTTATCTTCCTGATCTCAAAAGAAGATGTTCCGCTCACTCTCTATGCGTTCGATATTCTTTCAATTATATTAACAACGGCGTCTTTCTCAACGGCAACGGCAATAAGTGTAGACAGATATCTTGTGTTCTATCTGCATTTGAAATATCAAGTCCTCGTCACTAACAAAAAAGTCATGGCGGTTATTGCCTTTTCCTGGTTAATATCAATTATATTTGGTTTTATATGGACGCAAAGCACTCAAGCGTACTATCTCATCGGAATCATTGGTTTCGTCATTTCATTTTCAATCATGGTTCTGATGTATTATAAAATTTATCGAGTTGTGCGACGACATCGAGCACAAATAGAGACTCAAACACACGTCGGCGTCAAACAGAGCGCATCACCACAGCTGTGTTTAGCTCATTCTACAAAGTCAGCCATGAACACATTTTACGTTTGCTTTATTTTATTTCTTTGCTTTTTCCCGTATAACACTACGGCCTGTGTTATTCAAGTAACTGGCTCAAGTCTCACCAAATATATTGTCTTGCAATATACAGGGACGATAACTTTTTTGAACTCGTCAATAAATCCTTTGGTATACTTTTGGCGCATTGGAGAGATTCGAGCGGCGATTAAAAACACTCTGAAAAGTGTCAAGTCAAGAGAAGAAAGGCGGGAGCGGTCCGCAGAAAATAATGTTTGAGCTAGGGAGAAGAGTTTCATCGTAATTCTTACTGATGATGTCAGCTTGCTTCTAGTATACCTACATGTTGTTCCTTCACTCGCTTAAGGGGAAGAAAAAGTAAAATAAAGAGAGAAATGAGAACAACGAAAGAAGAACAAAAATAAGATGATGTGATTATGACGATGATAATGATGAAGATGAAGCTGAAGATAAAGATGATGACTATGACGATGATATTGGTGAGGAGGAGAAAGAGAAGAATGATGATGATGATGAAAACGAAGACGAGGAGAAGATGAATGTCAACGAACTATCTAAGCAGCCTTCTGATGATTGAGATTATTGATCTGCTCTTTCAGGAAGACTGATCCGTCTCACATTCTAGCGTTTAAACGTCGGCTGTCGCAAAAACAACCATGAGATGATTAAAACGCGGCTAAAATTTGTGAAGAAACGTTTTTATGCAATGGTCCTCACGAGGTTATTGTTGAGGTAGTCATACCCAGCTGAACCGGCACGGCCTATTACTGACAAAAAACACGCCAAGAAGGCCTACTTTCAACATTGCAGCTTTTCTGGCGCAAAAACTACAAAGCTGCAACATTGACGTTAATAATCATATCTTACTTACATTTTTTATTACTGGCTACTATAAATTTACAGACACTTTACAGACATTAATTCATGTATGCTTTGGATACTCGATCTGTTAAGACGGCTTTCAAGACTGATAACGTATTCAAACTTGATCATACTTGTCAGCTTTCAATTTAGATATCTGAAGACTGCAAACAAAGACAACATGGTCGATGGGTATCTCTTAGCCATTGGTTCCAATTTTGGCTGTTTGGTTAGCTGCCAATGAACCCTATTTAAAAACACTCTGCCATTTCTAAACATGATCTCGATATTGCTCTAAGTAATTGTAAATAATTATGACAATCTCCAGTCTCGTTCTATGAATCCCCTGGATTTAATTACTTTCAACGTTTGATGTTCTCGCTACTACATATTTTAAAAGCATGACAGTGAATACAGTCTAAACAAATATAATTTTGGATTTTAAGGTTATGAAAACTTTATATAGCTTTTGATATCTTTCAGTCTTGACTGCCTGTACACCAATACCACTTTTACAAAGTTGGCTACCTTTCATTCAGCTGTATAAAGAAAATTTGCATTATCTCAATTTTTAGTAACGGCTGCTTTCATTTGTATTTATAGTGATTGGTCTGAAAGAAAGTATATGAGGATCGCGCGATAGCCTTATTTAACGTTTAGAAATTGCTTTGAAATAAACAACTGAACTGCCACTTCGCTCAAGCTTTTCATAACGATACAACTAGAAAGACAAAGCAGAATGTTAAAGAAATATATTCTTAAACGCGATCAAACGAATTTTTCCTAATAATGAACCATAAATTCGTCACTTGATCAATGTATTTCATACTGATATTTCTATTCTAATTGCATGCGAAGAAACGGTTAAGCAGCAAGCAATTCAGCCATAATAGAAATGTCACACAAGGCTACATCTTTCTAGCGTTAAATGACACTCTCAAGCTCCATAAAGTGAAGGGAATTGCGGACGACACTGATACCCAAGAGCTGCTGAGATAATAATGTACGATGCGTAACTACCAGACATGTAGCTGTAACAGCGAGGTGCTGTAGCGTATTGTTTAGGGCACCGAGTCGCTAGATCGAGCCGACTGTTTCTTGGTCTGACCGGAACCGTTGCGTTCTCGCTCTGAGTAAGGCACTTTACACATTTCCTCTCCCAAACCAGATGAATAAGCGAGTACCGGCGGATTTAATACCGTGGACATAGAGTAGGAAGAGTCCTAGTCGTTTAATGCAACGAAACTGAACGGAATACTTGTAAGTTCCGGGAAGGTACGGCGCTTTGGCTCGACTCAGACTTTTCTTAACAAACACATAAATTGTCTATTCTAGTTCAGATAAAATCCTAAAATCAAGTTGGGAGGATACCGTTGTCCTGTTAAAAGTTATCATGTGGTGTGGAGGCTGTTTTTTTGGGTATTTTGGTTTACATTTTAAACAAAATATCATATCAATATCATAGTTCGGGTTTTCAATTTAATAAATCTTGTATAAAAACGTGACAAAGCACAGTGTAAACAATATGTTTTATCAGCCTTAGCATTGGTTTCAACGAAATTAAAATAAAAATTAATATCAGTAGCATTTCTACTGGCGACACAATTAGTTTTTCAGTGATAATCGTTAATAATCGTTAATTATTTCCCATCTCTTCGAAAATTGCAGTCGCGCAATGAATATTTTTAAATCAATGAAATTTTTAATCCGTTTAAGTTTCTATTTTCGCCGCAATAACACCGAAAGTTTTTTTGGGACTCTATAAACGACAATCAACCAGAGACAACAGCATTGATAAACAATAAATTCCTAAAAGTATTTCGTACTGTAGATAGTAAGTTAAACGGTGAAATTTTGATCTTAAGACGGCAACCTTCTGCTGAAAGAACCCATGGAGAGATAAATGAACACCTGTAACATTTAACCGTCAAACGCACAATACCTGTCGGAATATTTTTAGATTTATTCCCTAAGAGAAAATTAAATTTTACTTTTAAAATTTTCCATTATGATTAAAATGAAGATTCCTTTTCCGCCAGATAGCACTTCAGATCGAAAGGCAAACATCCATTAATTACATAATCCACGTTGTTTATATTCTTTTGGTACGCTTTGACGACATATCAGGTGACTTTGGTCGAGCTACGGTTCGTAATTTTGCGAGATGTACTCCTGAGAGATAAAATACTCATGTCGAGATCAAACGAGCCTGGCATGCCGCTGAAGCGTTCCAAAAACAGTTACGATTAGGTATTTACCTAATTATTTACCTAAATTTGATAGGTGAGCATTATATTGTAGCCATATCAGTCCATTGACTTGATATTCAGGATATCAGAACAATAGACTTCTGAGTGGCTTATTACGTATGGACAAATGAACGAAAGCCGTGGAAAGCTTGCGTTTAATTGGGGAGTGTTGTTAGACAGTAACTCCAATTAATAAGGATGAAAGGAAAAATAATAGCTCTCTGAAACCGATTTCTCCAGAAATGTGTCTTGTTGCAACTTTCTTATGTTGGCAGTCGTGTCTTAATTAAACATCTGCATGGAAAGTCATATTGATCTCAATCAGTTTTCATTTTCAGACTAACAAATATATTCCATGTTGCCGTGCGTCTGTTTAGTTATAGATGGACAGAAGATAGCGATAGCCTAGAGTGTCACTTAGGTCCTTACCACATTTACTAGACAGATGCATGCTGGGCAACATGAAATCTTCTCGCTCTATATAGAAATAAAAAAGAATCTTGATGACGTTATCGATGCGTCTGCCCTCCGTTAGATCATAAGTATGAACCAATCAAAATGTGAGAATAGTTTGACTTATTATACAACCCATGATAATTTACGGCTCCAGCGTCATCTGCACTCAACTGATTATGATTCATTTCATCCGCAAAATGTTAAATTCAATTCAGTTGTTAATTATATGCCAATTGCAAAACGACTTTGACACCTCCACAGTAAAAAAAGCAAACATAATGCATTACCTGAACGAGATAAAGTGTGGAAAATTTGCAAAGTTAGGAATTTTAATTTCCGTTCCAAATATTAATTTCCTGTCAGTTAATCAGTGATTATTCAATGAGTTAGCAGACTCGTTATATTCAGTACTGCTAACTTATCATAACATTTAGACTATAAGCTCAAGATTTCCATTTAGTGATACAGTTGATGAGACATGTACAAAAGTCCCATTCAGCAATCAACTGACAAAAATCGAGAGCTAATAATATAATTGATTCACTAGAATCTCAGTACATTACATGATGACTTTTCATTTAATTCTTGATATCATAAGAACCATTAAGCTTCATACTTAAGTGAAATTGAGAGCGGAACGAATCAAAATCATTTGTTCATCTAATTTGTTTCTTTTAGAGTCGGGTAACCAGGCCTGTCTTTCTTATCAGCGCTCTCTTGGCAATCCAATTATCCAGTGTATATCAGTTCTGAATCTTCTTTCGAAAGTTCAGAGAAAAAGAGAGAAAAATCGCTACTTGGCAGACGACACCATGCCACTGCCCACTGATGGCTCGATGGAGTGTATTGAGTAGTTCAGCCAGTCAAATTGCATCATTCACATGACAACGGAAGTTGAATACTATAATTGAGTTTAAAAGAGTTTTTTTTTAAACACATTAAACTGTTATCTTACTTTAAAAGCAAATAGAGAAACCCGTTAATCTGATTTATTTCACTTTATCATATTTAATGGATTTTCAACCTCTAATAAACACGCAAAAACCTGTTATTTATTTTATTCCATTTATACGCTAAATTTAATGCAGAAATGAACTTTTTTAGATGTAAAGAATATTTCAAATTACTAATAAGAGTCAATGGAGATAACAGGTATGGACTAAGAACGTTTGAACAACTTGAGACGCCATAAAGCAAGTCCTTCCCTCCGGCTATCGAGATCCACAGGCGATTTTTCATTGGTATTTAATTTCTTGTGCGGTTTATATGCCTCCCAGGCTTCAATTTAGCCGCGAGTTAATTAGGTTTGGCCGGAAAATCAGTGATGATTCCAAATCCTACAAAAGGAAGAAAACGAAAGCAGCTTTTAAATTCTTGTTTCTGTTCCGAATGTCCCCTGTCTGTGATGGAAAACTTAGATTATTTGGGCCATGATGACCGCATCGATCACAATTCAGCTATCAAAGATGAAGAGTTTGCAGAATTAAGAATTTCTTTACTTGTAAATTGTGTTCTGAACGCGATATTTTCCTTTATAGCGGCTGCTGGGAACGGCGTGATTCTACTAGTAATATGGAAAACATCATCGTTGCATACGCCTTCAAATTGTCTACTGTTTTGCCTTGCCTTGACCGACTTCTTCGTTGGTCTGCTGACTCAACCGCTATACCTCGTTACAAAGGTTTACGTTGTGTCCAAGGAAAACACCCCACTTGTTCTCAGTAACGCATTCGATGTTCTTTCCAGCGTGTTGACAGGGGCGTCTTTCTCGACGGCAGCAGTTATCAGCATAGAAAGGTATCTGATGATCCGTTTGCACATGAGATATCGTGCTATAGTCACAACCAGGAAAGTTATAGCGATCATCGCTGTCGTTTGGTTGTTATCGATTGTATGGGCCTTCATGTGGATGTACAACCGCCAAGGGTTTTATTTTTCAGGATTTTCTCTAACCATCGCTTGTATCATTGTCTTAACAGTGATGTATTTCAAAATTTATCAGATTGTGAGGCTTCACCGAGCGCAAATCATGGCACAAGTCCGTGGGGGTGCAGATCGCCACTTAAAGGTCACATCCCATCTGTTTTTCTCGCGGTGGAAACGATCAACAGCAAGCATGTTTTATGTTTGCATCTTGATTTTTATTTGTTTTTTTCCATATTTCTGCACAGCCGGTGTCATTCAAGTAACAGGACACAGTGTTGCCAAAGAGATTGTTCTGGAATTTACTGGCACAGTTACGTTCATTAATTCCTCACTTAATCCTTTGTTTTATTATTGGCGCGTCGCAGAGATACGGGAGGCCGTAAAGAGGACATTAGAACGTTCATTACCCAGCAATGCAACTCAGGCCCATACAACACAGGAACACGTAAGGCGTGGGAATCAAGTCTCGTCATGGAGACGCACAACAGTAGTTTGAAGCCACCTTTAATGTATCGGTTACCTACCAACGTGCACATAATTTTGTGAAGAAAAAAATTCCAACGCGTTTTGCACTTCGATTTTCTTTTTTACAATAACTGTCGAATTTCTCGCGTCGATAAGAGGACAGACGGATAAAATTTGAAAACTCGGACTTGCACGCGCTGCTTTATGCAAATGAGCTACTTGTACGCGTCAGACTTGCCTTTCAAAAACTTTATTAATTCCCGGTATTTGACCAGTTTCGGGTCTTGTTATTGTAAAAATCAAATTGACGTCAGTTTTTTATGCGTTTCTCCTCTTATTGAAGATAAATTTCGTCATAACATTGTTTTCAATTTATTATCAAAGCTTGGACTTGCAGGCGCTGCTTTATGCAAATGAGCTACTTGTACGCGTCAGACTTGCCCCCACAGCCACTTTGACAATGTTATGACGCAATTTATCTTCGATAAGAGGACAGACGCATAAAAAACTGACGTCAATTTGTTAATTATATGAACGTACATTTTACCGTATATTTTAACGTGGGTCGAAAGAGCTTCCAGCTTTCCTATCTCAGTTGTAACGACATATTGTAAGTGCAAACATTATTTTTGCAAAAACACATTACCAGAATGCCTGAAGCTTGACGGAGGCCAAGGTCCGAGAGGATGACTTACAAATTCTTCAATACCCCAATATTGAAGTACATCGCCACATTTGAATAGGAAGATGCAAGGTAAGAGTCGTAAGAGGATAGAAACGATATCATGATGAAATTAGCAGAAGAAATACTTTAATCAGAGTCAATCGGTTTTTGTTTATTGCACTAAAAACACTACATGCAGCATTCTAATTATTTACCGCGGTACCAGTGTTAAGGTTAAAGCTGTGTAATAAATAATAATAATAATTATGGATTTGGTATGTGCAAATTCCATATGCATATGTTAAAATGCATAAAACTTAAAAACCAAAATAAAATAAAAAATTCTCGAAAATTATAATACTATTCGGATTAAGTAAACCGATTTAGAAAACAAACATGTTTTCCAATAACAGTGTTCACAGATCTAATGTCTAAAGGAACTAACAACTGTTTAAAATACTAACCTATGTTCTCGATCATGGCTAAGCTTGGTATCACAATTGTGTTACAACACTCCCAATATGTAATGCTCCTTTCCTGATGGGCATTGACGACAGTAATCCTTATCACTATCCACTCCGTTGGGTTTTTGTAGACTAGCAAGCAAGTTAATATATGAAAGATCATGTGACTGTACATCTGATTGAAAAAACGTTGCCTGAGCAAAAGTATAAAATATAAACTAGAAGACTTTATAGAACTATGGAGGACTTTTAAAAAGCATGCGCATAATCGTAGATTTCTTTCACGCAAGTCAGCTGCCCGGAGTGGTGATTTAGAAAAACTTAGAAACGGTCCACGCATTACTTAAGAAACAAAAGAAAGTTTGAACGCTAAGAACTTCAAGATATTACCAAGTTTACAACAGTTTAGTTTGCGAACACGAGATTTCATTAATGCATGTCCGCGAGAATGCAAATTAGTAGCAGTTTCCCACTGTGTAACTGCGATGATCATTCATGTCTTCAGATAACATTTTACGTGACGTGAAGGTTAACTGGAAGTTCTCACGTCAGGTCCTGACCAATCGCGATTGAGTTTAAGTTGACAAGAATAATAGAACAGGGGAGAGCTCGATTACTTAATCCATTGACGTCATATTTACTAACTGTTTCACAAAAAAGTACTAAAAAAGCAATGGCCAATGCCCCTTCTTCGGTAATGACAGATTGTTCATCGCCTCTCTTGATTTGCAGTGCAAAAACAAATGGAAAGAAGCGAGAGAAAAGGCCAGCGATCTGAAACAAATTCGGCAAAATAGAGAGCTGTAAACCGTCGATGGCAATCTGGTACGCTCTTTTAGCACAATTTTGATTTCTAAGACATTTTGCCAGGCCTGGTTTATACGTCACATTTCTGCCGTTTTGAATTCAATTAAACGAATTAAGTTCGACAAAAATTCGACGTCTGAATCAGGTGCCGTATTTCCGTCGCAGGTTCGACTAGTTTTGTCGCATTGTCCAACAGAAATGCGAGACCGATTCAAACTTCGCATTTTTGCTGTGTCGAATCTAATAGATATACATTGTGCTGACTTCTTGAGCATGCCCAATTAAGGCTAATCATCCTATATATGTGGACCTCTGTCTGGTGTCCTGGAGAGCGACGTATGCGGGGTAAGAATCGATTTCCGAAAGAGACAGTTCTATTTTTGACAACGAAATTCGAGAGAAATGAAATAAGAGAAGAAAAGCCTCACAGGAAAAAAGATGCTATTATAAGAGTACCTCAGAGAACTGATACAGAAAAGTTGACAGTGAGGGAAATTCCCGGGGGGTACTCCCTTATATGGGCTATATAGGTATGTGTGGCCCCAAAGGGTATGGTTTTTCAGCCGTTTTGGTCATA
>OMLO01004750.1_pt1 | contig 11375 bp, 10 predicted proteins | sample 1674811 | NCBI WGS metagenome assembly OMLO01 (sample SAMN06265003, study PRJEB25207) | coral metagenome | isolation source: Coral host | place: Mexico:La Bocana,Puerto Morelos, Mexico | collected 2008-11-13 | reverse complement strand
CAGGCCGTTTTGTCTGTCATGCGGGTAGAACGCGGCAACTGCTGGGGGTTCCTGCCAGGGTTTGCTTTCTTCCATTGCTTCGCCAATTTGCGGACCTCACCGGCATCCGTAGGCAGAATCACAGGCATCAGGCGGCAGACAGCTGGCGCGCGCAAGGTCAAGAAAAAGCCTTTGAAACGTCCTTTGGGCCTAACAACTTCAATCATTGGCAAATTGATTTCTTTTGCATAAACACACTTTTGGGAAGGCAGGTTGCTATCAATTTCTTTACGGTTTGCTTTCTCACTTTTGATTGTAGGCATTGACTTAATTGCTTTAGGGTATCGCAAAGGGAAGGATAAATATCTATTTTGAGCAATGTAGAAAAGAGCGTGGATTCATGTGCAGTATTGCTTCTAAAATTAAAATTGCTCGCCTTCTTGCCTTTGCGGGACAACATGGACAACAAGCACAGAACTCGTGGACTTACTACACAGAGTTTCTTGCATCTGTTTTGGAAGTTCTACTGTCATGGTCGAGTTTTGTAGACTGAATTTTTTATTTTTAATATCTACCACTGGAAGCACGAGACCTATTTGAACAAAGTCCGTCTTTCTTGCAGAATACCCTTTGAAAAAGTAGGAGCGTGTGGTTGCAGCTAGTCTAAACAACAAATCATGCATCACTTATTCGTGCAAACGTAAGGCTACAGACCATACTGCGCGCCTAGCATTACAAAGAATTTGACCCACGCAGCATCATATAGAAAGGAATCGTAAAAGCAACAGTCTGTATTATCTCTATGTCAGAATGTCTGTTCTCCCCTCAAAATGGCATTAGGTATTTTTTTCCAAGTAGGATTTTGGTTGTTGCTTTCGCCGATTTTGTTCCAATCATTCAACAGTGAATACATTTGTTTTTCTCAGGTTGGCATCCGTCCTTTGGGTCAAAAGATGCATGATCACGAAAACGGTCAGACATTGTGTTTTAACACACTTAAGTGGATGTCTCTTTCCCCAATGCTCTTCCAAGAGCTGGCACTTAATTTTTCACTTCCTGCCATACTTTGTTTCTATACAGCAGGCTCTGCTTTGTTTCAATATGCGTCAAACGTCAGACACATCAGTCGACATCCAGGGCAGACGAAGGATTGTTGAAGACCATCATCATCATAGTCGGCTCCAAAATCAGAACAGCTTTCTTGACAGAGTTGTTCCGCAACAGTGCAGGGGTCAGAACATCTGTGTCTCGGCAGCAGGCCATAGCTGCACCAAATTTCAGCAAAACGGTGGCCAACACATCCTCCAACTTGTGCTGCAAGCCGTCAAGCCTCAGGCGTGTCAAGTCGCCTTCCCTCAGGACTGACCAGTAGCGCAAGGCAAAGCCCATGGCCGCAAATAATTGGGGCTCTGGAACCTGGTCTTTCTCTATCAAACCTTGCTGGAACGCTTTGTGGTACAATCGGACCCGTATTCGTCCTTTCACATTCAAGTTCTGTTCTGCAGCGTCAGGCGGCAGCGGCGGCAGTGGTGCGGCAGTCGTAAACGTGCGCTCAGTAACAGGGCCTGGGTTAACTTCAGCACCTCCCACGCTGCGCTCTTCTGACACGGTTTCTCTTTCGCATGGCTCAGCATCCTCTTGCTTCTGACACAAGTGCTCTCGCCTCAGGACTTCTATATGAAGCGGGAAACAAAGGTTGAAACAACACATCTATGTCAGGCACCTTCTCTTCATTCTTTGCCGTGGCATGGTCAGCGCCGAAGCCAGCCCCAAGCGACTGTAGAAGCGTTCATACCTCAAGGCCACGAAGAGAAGAGAAAACAGTGAGTTCATTCCATTGAAGGTACATTTAGAATGGATCTATTCAAGCAAGGTACAAACTCCCTGTCTCGATGTTGGTCAAGCTGCCAGCCTTGAAGAGGTAGGCTGACGCGGAGTCCTGGCAGTATTTGGTGGTGCACCAAAAGCCATTGACGCAAGCGCTGCGATTCCAAATTGCATCTGCGTCGTGCGTCGGACAAACAACGAGGGGCGACTGCGGCCTGCAATGATTCCGGAATCATCACTGACTTTTCAATGTACAATCACTAAACAATGGCGATTCAAAAATGCAATTTGCCGAGACTCTCTTGATGGCTCAGTGGGCAGCACACCGAATGTTCAAAGAAGCAAAAACGTTGTAAGCCCCATTTCCAAAGAGCTGCTTCGCATTCGTCCATGAATCGGTTGTACTGTGCTGCTGGTGGCGGCGGGCCCCGCATCCATTTCTCCAGCCAAGTGATCAAATATGCCTGGTCAAACATGCTCATGTTGATGCAAAGTTTGTTGTAGTCTTTAAGTCTTTGACAGCATTTCTATCTCAGTCTAGCGCCGAGTCACGCAAATGGGAGAATTGCAGGGGAAGTGGAAGGGCACCGAAATATACAACTGCTCACCTTGTTTCCGGAGGTAGTTCGTGTACCATTTTTTTTTCCCGCCACGGTATTTGGTCACGTAATTCGATGCGGCACTGTGAAATCCACTCGCCGGAGCAGGCTTAGCTCGTTCCAAACAGAACCACAACTGGTCCAGGTCACAAAACCAACCACCCTTTTGACCAACACCTTGCATACGAACTCTGTCTGCAAGATGTTGAACACGCCATCCTGCCTCGAGAAGCGCTGATGCGACATGCTGTGGCGTCAGGCGACTGGCGTTGAGCACGGAGATTCCCGGCAACTCGTCCAACAACGTTTGGTACATAAACAATTCGACCGATTCAAACTGCTTGCTTGCAGCCAGCAGGTTCAATCGGTAAATGTCAGGCAATCTGGTTGTACCATCCATGGAGACATCTACGTTGTGGAAAAAAAAATTCCACGGGCGACAGGCAGGCAACCTTGTTTGCGGAACTGACTCATGGACTGGGGATATGCTTTCGCTGCTTGAATCTCTTTGCAGACCACGGCGAAGGATTCTTCTTTCCTGACAAAAAAAAAAATTACGATTTATCTGGGTTACAAAAATTTTGAATGTTTTTCTACTGTGTATAGCTTAGCCACGTCAGACGTTGAGGTTCACCGGTGCTGCTCTTGATCCACGTATCTTTCAAGCCATAGAGAGACATTAGGTTTGTCACTTCCCGCCACTGCAGCTGCTGCGCGCGCTCCACAGACATGATTAAAGTTGGTATCTGTCGTGTCACCAAAAAACAATCTCAGTGAACCGTAAAAAACTTTCTTTTTTGGGACCTTGTGTAATAAGTATCTTGTTGTTAAATTGGTCTGTCTCAGGCGGGCCGGGCAATAACTGCGGAAGCAAAGAAAAAAAGGGCTATGGAGTGCTTGTTGCTGCTGCTTTGTTGCAGATTCATGGAACGTTCTTGGATGATTTTTCTTTTGCGTGCGTGGCTGGTCCATGACACAAAGCGTCCATGATTTTGTCACCGTTTTTCCACGTTGGCGTTGTTCGCAGGAATGTCTTTCATCATCTAGGACAGAGACATGGTGCTCTACTAGACGAAATTCCAATTCCGGGTCTGTGTCAGACAAGTGAGTTCTGCACACCTGTACAACCAGCTATCAGACGTCAGGCTGACTGCTGCTTTGTGCACTGAAAAAAAAGAAGGTCCGGCATCTTCTGCTTCTTGCGTTCTTCCAACTCTGCAAGATGGATGATCTCCAAGTCTTGGACATTTTCGCAGTGGTTTATACGGCGGTTCCTGCTCACATTGGCATGACAAGAAGACACTGTATGTGCCTTTGTGTCTACTCCGTTACAGTTTCACAGCGAAAGATTGCTAGCAGGGGCCTGATGCACAAACACACGCGTTCCACTACGAAGATGAAGTCACGCAAGCATTTGCCAAAACGGCACTTGCATTTTGAGTGCCGTGCCAGCATGGCCTCTATGTAGTCCCCCAGCTTTTCACAATTTCTCAAATGTTTCGAGTCCTTAGATGCAAAGTCGCATTGAACCAAATGCCATACAATGCCAAAAAAACACAATAGTGCGGATCATTTTGAAAGTTTAGGCGCGACCCATGCAAGGTTCAGGAAACGCATGCACACGGCATACACGTTGTTACCCGCGTCATACGGCAAGCCCAGCGGAGTGATCATATATCCGTCATACGATATCTGTTTGCGCCAGGCTGCAGGGTACGCCGCAAGAGAGTCCAATTCCTGCCGCAGCAATGCTTGAAACGTTGCGTCGCGGGATAAAGTCATGACCTCAGGAAGCCATCTTGCGAACCATACATCTTCTCTAGCTTTTCTACAAAACCTTTGGGCAAGACACGTGGAGCAGTTCACCCCAATAAAACTCAACGTCGTCAATGTCTTTGTAGAAGTTGTCAACATTGCAATAGTTGCAGCAGTTATACCTCCCAACATGTGGAGACTTGGCCTTCCATTGGCTTGGCTTCCAGCTCTTGGAATATCTCAGACAGTCGCACACATAGCACAACATGTTGAGAGAAAGCCTTCGTCAAGCACAAGCCGTCAGGCGAAGTTGGGCCACTTGTCTTTTGGAAAGGTGAGACTCGATTATCTGAGAAGGGGCTACGCCAGTTGGAGCCGAAAAAAAAAACTACGCGTTGCTTGGAGTTGATAGTGCGTAGCCGAGGTAATGTGTGACCAGTTGGCTTCCTATGTTTTCAGATAGAAGGCTTCCCGTCTTTGATTTTCCTTTTTGGCGTCGCATTTGTTCTTCTTTCGCAAGTAGCTGCGTTACTGGGAGCGCAGACCTTAGAATCTGCTAATGGCTCGGCATTTGTGTGTTTCATCCATCAAACCTGTTCCAACACACACACACATGTTTTCAGATTTCGGCACCACTGCTTGGAAACCATCTTGCTGTTTTCAAGCCACCAACCTTGCTTGACCTGGAAGAACATTTTGTCGATTGGGCGGTAACAAGAAATGTTCATGTTTGAACAAGTGGCACAATCACTGGCCATGAACCAAATAGAATACAGCTGACTCTTTTTTCCTGTTCCAGGCACCTCTGCTAGATGCAGGCATTTCTCCTGGCAAGACAGTAGCGTGTTAGTTTGTGCTATATGTGTTTTTTCAGCGACCTGTGACTTCCGGACTTTTTTTTGCGACGCAAAAATCTGACAGCCTGTGCTAGGTTCGCACTTTACAACGACATGCGGCAGACGGTGTTTTTTTCCTGCTGCTAGCTGACAGATTTCAGCTTGTCCAGGACAGCCTGCAACACTGAATGTCTTTTTTGCCGGGAATGAAAGACCAGAGACAAAAAGAAGTTTAAAAACATTGTGTTTTCAAAAAAGCCGAGTTACCTTCTTGGCTTTGATTTGCCTTTGTCTGGCCGCCTCTTTCTCTGGGTCCTCCTGCTTGCCTTCTTTCATGCAAACTTCGAGTTCTTGTCTGACCCGCTTCACTGTCTGGTCTTTATTTTCTTTCAACAATAAATTTTTGGACAAGCTTGCTTTTGGCGTCGCAGGCGTCAGGCAGCTGCTGCTTGCAGCGGCTTCTTTCGGAACAGTTTTTTTCTTTGCTGCAGCAGCTTTGGGACTTTTCTTTTTCAAGTCTGGATCTTTTTCTTCTTTTTTGGCTTTTTTTTCGGAGAGGTTTTTGGTAAGTTTTGGAGTCCCTTTTTCGACCTCGTGCGGCAGGCGTCGCTTTAGCACTTTTGACTTCCACCTCTTCCAAACACCATTCTTCTTCGTCATCGCTGAAGAAGTCTTCGACGCCGCTCCTTCCCAATTCACGTAGTTTTCAAAAATTTGTTTTTGCACTGCTGGATCGGGGGGGGAACACATGTCTTGGCCTTTCCAATTGTATACGTGTAATGGATCCTTACAAATTTCTCTCGTGCCTGCAATATATCGATGTCAAGGTGGTCTTCAGATTGAACCGTTCTTTGCAAATCTTCTTTCATACAGTTTCACTAATGCACAATCATGGGCAAAAAAACAATGGCAAGCCAGGCCTGCGTGTTTTACATATGTACTGCTGCATCCGGTCCCACATCTATGACAATCAAAACAGCAGCATTGGGAGCAGTCCTTGTCACACGAGAAGAAGCCTCCGAATGATGCATTTCCATCCAGGCCAGCACGAGGCTTAAAGCCTCATCCTCTGAACGGTGGTCTTTGCCCCACCGCGCAGAACGACTTTGTTTTGGCCCAGGGTTTTTGTAATACCCTTGCATCACATAGAGGCCCTCAATGCCTGGCACTGGCGTGTTCGTCAGATGGCAGACAGCAGACGGAAGTGTTCCTTGACCTGGTATCAAGGCCTTAGATACATAAGATTGGACGCAAGAGCTTCTGGATTATTCTTTTTTGCCTGTAAGATCTGTAAGTTCAGTTCTATACAATGAAAAAAACAACATGCCAGCAAGTCGCTCTGTATTCGGCCGGCGTCGCATTCAGACGAGTGCGTCTTGCGTGTGCGTCAGGCTCCTGCGTCTTGCGAGGGATCTTGGCTGCTTCCACCTCCTTCTTCATGTCTTCGTCTATTTCTTCATAAGCAGCTTTGTCAAATTCCTGTATGAAATTTAAGACATCGCTCAAGGTTCTGTCTTTCCTTGTCTTTGTTTTCTTTGGCTTGAGCAACGCCCAGGTCCAAGCATCCAAAGCTTCAGGCGACAAACCTGGCAAGTTACAACAGAAAGTTTGGCCCCGCTGTGGTGATCTACCAGCATCTGGTTGCGGGCCTGGCTCCAAGTTGTTCAACAAGGCCTGCACAGCTTGCACTCCTTCCGCTGATGCCGCGGATCGCGCTCCACGTGCAAACGGAATCTTTTGCACCTGCGTGTTTCTGGCATCTTCGCATTTCCACAAAAATGGGGGCCTGAACCGATGCAGACAAGAGGCCAAAGCTAATTTCTCCCATAGATCGGCAGAGTGGGGAAGTTTGAGACGCAATGCGTGTTCCGCAACCGGCAGGGCATCAGACGTAGCTCTCCAGACCAGACCATGTGACTGAAACTCCACTGGCAAACATTGGGGCCTCCAAAAAAAAAGAATTCGTCTTGAATCATCTCTGTTGCCAAACAAACCCTAGCAGCTGCCCACATTTCACTGTTTGCATGCTACGCCAAGGGGCACTACAATTTCTGTCAGGTATCCTTTGAATTTTGCAGCATCCAGGAGCTCATGGCAACTTTGCCAAAACAAGCCATTTTCTGGCACATCCTCGCAGATTTTCTGCCAGAAGAATGGGGACTCAAATCGTGTGACATAAAAAGTTTTAGTACGTACATGCAAAACGAATGTCGTGTCCTTGAAGGAAAAATATGTGACATTGTTGTGCTGGAAACGGCATACCTCGTGGCACAAGACGGCATACCCATAATACGACAGGCTGACAAAGCTCTTTCCACCACCTTCATAGATTTCGCAGATGCGCAAGAAGTTTCCTTGCCAACGCAGCGCTAGAACTGTTTCCAATTCGTTCCATCTGCGTCCCTCTACAAAGGGCTGCACAAACCTGACAGAGGCCCATGCAGAGGCGCTGGAATATGCTGCCGCTTTACTGGCAGGCAAGAGCATCATCGACATACCATCTACATCACGGCAGACGTCTTCGTCAGACAAATGTTTGTCAGGCGTCGCCAAGGGCTCCAAGGTAATGAGCGGTTTCGCTTCTTCATGGCGGAACCCGACGTCAAACGGCATGCCAAATTCAGCGGCCTTCTTGGCCTTGCTGGGGTTCGTTGGCGGAGAAAATATGGCATTTGTGATAAGCTTTTTGCGCCGAAAGGCATGCAAAGCTTTCAGGGATTCCTGCGAAGGTTCTGCGCTGAAGGGCATGAGTTTCTCTTGGTTGCGGCCAATCAGGCTTTCCAGACAGCCTTTTTGACGAGACCAGCTCGTCACGACAGACGCCGGTACATTTTTAAACTTCAGACGGAGGTCACGGAAAACATCCTCGTTCCAACTTTTCGTTGACAGTGGAACACAGAACGCGTCAGACAACAGGCGGCAAACGTCTGGGTCTTGCAAAAGGGCAGGTTTCCAGTCATGCTTTTCAAGAAGAGCAATTGTTTCTCGCGTCAGCTGGTGTGTGATGCCGTCCAAAAAGAAATAGAATCTGGACAATTCAGGCGACCGGCGTCCTTGCTCCCCAAGCATTCGTGTAACTTCTTTTGACTTTTGTGGTGCAGTTGGGAAAAGACGGCCTTCCATCATCTGCACTGTGCTCCAGGTATCTTTCAGGAGCTTCAGGTTTGCTTCTGCTTCGCCCTCTTGAAGTAAGACAGCAAAGGCATGAGGCCACAGCTGGATCCAGAACTGCGAATCCCATGCAAGATTGGACATGGAATGCACAATCAGTTGAAGAAAATCATCGGCCAGATTGTTCGCTTCTCTGAAAAGGTCAGACGGCATGCTGTGAAAACCTGACAAACTTGGGAATCCTAGCTCCGGAAGTTGGCCGACATCATGCGACAGACGTGACATATCTTTCAAAGCTTTCACGGTCAGGCGGCCACTCGCACGCTCTGCGGCCCACATACCAGATTCTTCGGCTGACCTTTGCGACAGCCAGCCTTGGTGCGATTCTCTCATGAAGATGTACCCTGTGGCGTAGATCTGCCTGGCTTTGAATTGGACCTGAGCGTCAGAGTTATCTTTCCCTTTCCAAACTTCACTGATTTCAAACAAAGGCACGGAGCGATCGCTGTAAATGCGCCAGGCCAGCGGCAATGTCTTTGGGTTTGACTGCCTCATTTCCTTGAGAGTTTTTGGCTTCTCATCCTGCACTGTTTCTTCCTGCCCGTCGCCTGCACCCAGTTGATAGAAATGCGCGCTTTATTATGTTCACCGCTGGACAAACAATAATGACACAAGTCTTATTGAAGATGGTCAAAGGGAAAACACAGGCCTTGTGCCACAAAGGTGCAAAGATTTAGATATACGTTTTTTCCTTTTGCCTCTACATACCTTGTTCCTTTATCAAATACGTAGGCATCAAAAATCATCTTGATAGACTGCATGCAGACATGTTTACAATTGCACCTGCCTGAACATCTCTCCGCATATTTGCTTCCCACCAAAAAAATATAGGTATAATAAATGCATGCTAATGCGTTGAAATTTCAAAATTGGGATTCTCAAGATGATGTAGTCCTGACAATTTCTTCCAATACAGCAGGCTCTTGAATGACCAAACATTGCAGTACATCTACCCGCACTGAGATTTACTGACAATGTAAACCCACTGTTTCTATGCTTGTGTTAGAGGGTTTTAATATTCTGCACTTTAAAACAAAGCGTTAAAACAAACACATGCGATTTTATGCGAAAGGCTAAAAATGGGCGCAGAGGAAACAGGCGGTTGGAATCACTGTCCTGTGTCTTGTGGAATTTGCACTGCTTTCGCATTATTTCATTTCATTTTCACTTGAGAAACGCATTCAGGTCCATCACAGAGATGGAAAAACAATAATAAGAAATATATGTTTGCAATGCATCTTTCTTTCTCTTGCAGTGTCACTTTTGATGCTGATGGTGTGTTGTTGGGACCTGGGACCAGAGTGTAAAGATAATATAGTCTTTGCATACATTCTGAACATGCCATTGCACAATTCTATTTGGCATAGCAATGCTTGCTTTTGTTATTGGTTTTCTTTTTCTCTTCTGAGATGGCAGCGTTAAAGCAAACAAATGCGATTTTATGCGAAAGGTTAAACATGGCCGCAGAGGAAACATGCGGTTGGCATTCACTGTCCTGTGTCTTGTGGAATTTGCACTGCTTTCGCATTATTTCGTTTCATTTTCATTGGAAAAACGCATTCAGATCCATCACATAGATGGAAAAACAATAATAAGAAATACATGTTTGCGATGCATCTTTCTTTCTCTGGCAGTGTAACTTTCTTTTGCAGTTCTAATTTTTAACAACTCCATTCGGAATCCACACAACAAAAAAACAAGAAACAGACTTTAGCCTTGCAATTCTTTGTCTTAGGTGTTTCTTTGTATTTATGGTGAAAAGATCAAAAGTTGTTAAAGCATGGGCATACATAGAAAAATCGTTCTAACCATTAAAAAAATTAATGGTTATTTTAGAAACAATTTTGGATGCAAAAACCATGTGAGGCCAATTCATGTTCTGTTCCTTTATGGATGGACATCACCATTGGTCTTTGTTCGTTGCATAACAAAGCTCCTGAGAAAAAAAAGGTGGAAGGATCCAGACTGAAAAAAGTTATCCAGGCCTGCTTGCCCAGTATTTTCCTCTATAGCCGCTTTGTTGCCACCACGCATCCAAACATCTAGGCTGAGGAACTCCAGGGTCCAAGCTCGATCAATATGACGCCATTGCTTGAGCATGGCAAAGAAACGTTTCATCTCAACCTGCAGCTGGCATGTGGACAGTATTTTTACAAAAGGTAGACTTCTATCCAACAACATGAAGCCTCTTACCTTCAAACAAGGCACACCCTCAGTCTTGCGATCAATCGTGCCACTAGTTCCGAGGAATTCATCTGAAAAGGAGTCTGTCTCGGGAATCGACAGACGCTTGTCAAACATTAGTCCATCCTCATACGTTTCTAACATGCGTGCGTCAGACTTCGCCACGTCAGTCATTTGCATGAAGAGCTCCGCTTTGATGTGACTATTCGCACTGCTTGCCCAAGGTGTTCGGTTGACCCGTGACAGAAAATTCACCTTTGTCACCACATCACTGAAGCCAGCAGCAGCCACCGCGCAATTATGTGAATTATTCCAGCGGTGTAGGAAATCTTTTTCATACCGTGCACGGGCACCGCATGATACCAAATAATTGCTTGCCAACTTGATGTCGCTGCCTTCGTCAGACACGATCGTCAACGTCGCACTTGCATGGTGTTGAATGACGGCAGGCAGTTGTCCAGGCAGCAAACGTTTGGTCGGAAGAAATGCTTCCAAACCTTGGAATGAGCAAATACAAAATTTAAAAAAGAGAAAAAAAACGTTTGGTCAAGGAACCAAAGTTGAAGCCTCCTCTCAGTGCGGACGAAAGCTGCTGGAGGCAGACGGCAGACGCTTTTCGTAGCTTGTCGGGACTTTGGAGCTTCCGCTTCATTGCCTTCAAACGGTCTTTTAGTGTGGTTTCCGGCTCAGAAACAAAACTTGCCATCTGATGCAGATGCAGATTGTCCAAGATCTTGCCCACTTCTTCTCTGGACAGCTTCTCTTCCAAAGCATTGCCGGTGAGGTTTCCAACCTGCGTGGGCTGCTTTTCAGCATAGGAAAGGAAAAAATGGATAACCTTCACCCCCCTTTTTTTCCTCTGCAGCGTTGCGCCAAATGTTGCTTCAGCAACACAGTGTGGGAGAAAGAAAACGGCAGACCAAGTTGCTGCCACCTGAGTGCCAGGAAAAAGACTCGGGACAACCACGACTTCAATCCTCAATCGTCATGCCTCATGCCGCAAGCGTCATGCACCGCCAACCGG
>OMLO01004749.1_pt1 | contig 11375 bp, 5 predicted proteins | sample 1674811 | NCBI WGS metagenome assembly OMLO01 (sample SAMN06265003, study PRJEB25207) | coral metagenome | isolation source: Coral host | place: Mexico:La Bocana,Puerto Morelos, Mexico | collected 2008-11-13 | reverse complement strand
CCTTAAATAGGGTCAGGGTTTAAGAACCTTCGCGGCACACCCCTATCCGAAAATTATGGGAGTACCCCCCCCCGGGGTTGTGTCTAACTCCTCTCAAAATAATTGCAGCGAAGTGCACTTTGCCAAAAGGTTGTGTTTTTTCGAAACTTGAAGACTGAAATGTGCTTGTTCTTTCCTTAGTAACCGAATACAATTAAATGATTAAAATATAAGACTAAATTTAATACTTTGTAGTTGTTGATCAACATTTTTAACTTTTGTTCGCATTCGGTACTTAGCTTATCTACATTTCGAATAAATGACTGCTTATCAAATATCACAAGTTATTCCGCTGTGACAACACTGAAGTGTCAGATAAGCATTGTTTTCACTACCGCACGAAACTTTCGGCATTCAAACTATGAACGAAATCAGACATGTCTCCAAGGGCCAACCTTGGGCATAACACAACAAATTGCGAAATTGTAGCGAAGCAGACGACGGGTATACTCACTAAATAATTGGATCCATTTTTGTCCTTTAGTTCCACCGTATCGGGGACGGAGAAATGCATTTTCCGTTCAAATCACATCCAAATTGACCTACAACAACAACTTGCACCGAGCAACCTCCTCCATCTTGCAGATCCTGTTTTGATCACGTGTTCGATGGTTCTTTGAGTGCCTGGTACCGAGCGAGCGGCGAAAATATTCACGTACCACCGTCCCACGAGTAGTTTATTTCTGATTGTAAAGCTATTTAGCCAAAACAAATTGCTGTATCTTTAAAAAGAGATTTACATGTCCCAGCTAGGAGCTTGAAGCTGTGGTTTCAGTTTCCATATTCTCCGGCCGGATCTACGGTCCCCAAAATAACCCAAGTCACAGACAGACGGGTGTGGTGTATTTCCTGCTATGTTCACATCTTTTTTGGAAAAAAAGGATAGAAAAACCTTTGCCCGTTTCCTCCTCGAGAAGGCGCTTGCTAAAGAAACTGTCTGCGGTGAGACTTGGCCAAAAAAATTGTCTGAGAATTTTAACTTGACTTGTCTTTTCTAACCGTGCATGAACTATGAATACTGATTGAAAAAGGTTACGTCTGCGGCGATGCGTGAATCCCTTTGCAGATTACCTAAAGATGTAGATGAAGTAAAGAGATCTGAGTAAACCAAAGTGTTAACAGGAGGAAAAAGCATTTCATTCTTAATTTTATACTGACAAAAAACGTTTTGATTCCCTTGTAATCTTTCTTTTTTCTCTTTCTTTTCTTCCTTCCCTCATTTTGCCTTTCTTTCCTTCTTTTTTTCTTTCAGGCAGTCTTCATGTCTTTTTGTCTATCTATCTGTCTGTTAGACTCTATGTTTGTCTGTCTGTCCATCTATCTGCTTTTAGTCAATAGTAGCCCTACACAGTGGTATCTATTTTGTGTAAGATCAACATTACCTGACCAGGAGCGCGCACTGAATTGAGAATCACCTGTGCTGTAACGAGTTGTTTGTTAATTCAATTATCTTAGACCTGATAAAATCAGGCAATATGCCGTCAGTTGGATTGTGCATGTTTTCTCACGATGCCAAAGCCCATAAAACAAGTGGCGGAGTCTTGTGTAACTTTATTTAAAATAAATAAAATCTACATTTCATTTTTATTAATTAAAATACGTATCAAGCTAGAACTAAATTAGGAAACGTTCATGCTTCAGCAATTTTTTCCAACAGCTGACACCCTCAGCTTAAAATATTTTATCAGTCTGAATCGTTTAGCAAATTAACCTTTAGAAATTTGTTTTTTCATATTTCATTACACCAGGGAAATAATAACTCTCAATTTTACAAAAACTGTTTGCCGAAAAACTGCCTAACTTAACTTGTACTCGATCGACCTTATAACTTATAATTCTTGTGACTTTTTCGGATTATCTTTTTATAGTAGTCATATTTAATAAAAAGCGATACCTTCTCGTCCAAATATGTGAAAGATCGACCTTAATAGGGTGTTTCAATGATTGCTAACAGGTGTGAAAATGAAAAGATTATCGAATAAGGAATTCTTTAGCCTATGTGAATCCTGAGGTTTGTTTGCGAGAGAAATACGACTAATTAATCGGTGTACTTGGCACGATGGCAGGGGCGTGGCGTACATTTTCCTGATCGAGTCTACACCAAAGGGAAAATTAATCAAACGCAGAGCTCCACTTTGGGGGATGGGGGGAGGGGTGTTGGGCGGACGCCCCCCTCCCCCTAGAAATAATTCATCTTTTAGTGGCCCTTCGTTTACCAGGGAACAGTTTAATAAATCAAGACAGGGAGAGACGTTTAGTATTAAGTAACTGCAGGAGTCCAGTAACTTATGTTGTTTAAAAATCTTTTTGATATAGTATAGGCGAGACTAACTAGTCAATTAACAAAATTCAAAGAATATTTTCGCTAGTAAATTTCTGAAAAATTTTTTTTTTTTTTCACGTGTACGTATATGGTCGCTACGCCCCAGGATCATGGTAAATTTAGATGAGAAGTTTCTACGCTGATGGATCTTCCATGCCATATGTCTCGTTTCTTTGAGTAGATTCTTCCTTGGTCACGAAAATTCCTGTTATCCTTTCCGTCATCCTGTTTGTCATGTCGCGTGGAAGAACGTCTTGTCCACGACCAAGTTACTGATTAATCCTTTCTTGACATGTTTTTCTAATTCGGTGACGTCACCAAGTAGTTTCAAGGACGCCATGACCTTGGAGAATCTTGGCGACTCAGCCGGTTCACGAACCTCTCTGTTGATGAACAATGCAAATACGTAACATGTCACGTAACCTTCAGGTAAAGCCAGTGCTTAAGATCAAATTGTGCGACTTTCTAATGGAGAGTCTAGTAAGACTTCGTGTAGCTAAACTAGGAAACTAGCGAGTGCCTCGATAGTAAGCGAGGTGTATTTGTATATATCTGTTTGATTTTCAGCTTCAGCTAACTTTTTGTTGCAACTACAGAAGTCGATCTTATCAGTAAAATGATTTCTTGTTTCTCTTTTGTGCGTTACAAAATTGACCAGTTACGAAAATCAGGCGATATAAATTAGAAATATCCCTAGTCGCTTCATGCTACACAAACCGGGATAAGCACCGGCCCGATGGGCCCCCTGGCTCGCATGCGGACTTTTCAAATACTTACGAGAAAGAAATTTCCGAGACCACTGTGCTGCTTCCTAAAGCTCTTTCAATCTGCATGAGAAAAAAAATGCATTAATTGCCAATGCAATGTTGAGAAAATTAAAAAATAAAAGTGATGACATTACTAGCAAATAGTCGCCATAGCTCCTTTACTCTAAAAAATGAGATAGTCAGAAAAGCTCTGAATACACGGCTGAGGTAAGCTTCTTATGTCCAACCCTCTCTCCTCTGCTGGTTTAGACGGTTAAGCGTTCGTTCAGTTTTTTCCCCTCATGAAAGTTTGTGACAACTGTTATTCTCACCTCTCTTTTCACGTTATTTGCAAGAATGCTGTAAGCTGTTGAATTCTCATTGGCATACCCACTATGGAAATCTTGATTCAAAACGAAGGAAACTTCGCTTCCTTTCCCTGAGCAAAAAAGACAAAAAAGCATCGAACACAGCATTAACCACTGATATATCACGAAGAAAAATCTGGGTGACCGAACGCAATAAAATATTTTCCCGTCTTTGAAAAGAGTTAATAGAAAAAACACGATGGTGACAAACATGTGCATTTTCACCGGTTGAAAATCAGTATGTCCAGTCCTCTTCCTCGGTCACGTGATTAAATAACTTGAGTTTTGATTGGTTCAAGAAGCGGTTTCCGATCGCTCTGTGGCTGGATGCGATCTTTAATGGGGGCAATATATTTAAGAAGTGTTCACTGGGCGTCAGTTAAATGCACAAATTCTCGAAAAATCGTACTGTCATAATGTTCTTGCTGCATTTAGAGTAAAACTCTTACCTAAATCCGATTGCATTTCCGCAGCTTTATCCACATCAGAAACACGTGGGACTTCATTCCGGCTTGAAGCGTCTACATTCTCGTGGGATATTTTGATGGCTTGAAGTTTGCCAAGTTTCATCATCTTTTCCATTAGACTGACTCTGTGATGATGCTGAGGTGTTACAAATAGCTGCATAGATTCCTTCCTCTCAGCTACACCAGATCCTGAACCGGAAATCTGACTATCATAGTAACTTTGAGATTGAGGAGAACTGGGGACACCGGAAGCGGTATCTCGACTCAACTGCAAAGGTATACCGGCTTCAAAGATGGCGTCTTCGATCTCATGCGAATCGACTTCTTTGTCTTCGTTCCCGTCTTCTTTGTCAGACCCGGAGCCAGTTATAAGGGGAACCTCACCGGAACCGGAAGTCGCGTCATCATAAGGACCAGCAGTTACGTCAAAATGAGGATGTGACCAAACATAAGGAGCATAATCACCGGAAGCGCTGCCAGGCGACTGCGCCGCCTTCTCCTCGGCCTTGGAGATCACTGACCGCGAATTAACGCCCCCACCATCCCCACCCTGTTCACTTTCGGACTCATAGCACCCGTCACCGGAAGAACAACCAGAATCAGATTCTGAGTCAGCGGAAGAAGTATCAAAGGGTGCGTCATCCTCACCGGAAGTGATATCCTGGCCAGAACCACTAGAAGCCGGAAGATCGCTTGCTTTACTAGTATTTTCGCCGAATGTTTCCTCAGCAGCCTGGTTATCGTCACCAGAAGCCTCTCTCACCTTCTCAGGTGTAGAAATTTCAGATCTGCGGATCAGGTGGAGCTCTCTGTCGCTTCCTCTGTCGTCTGTGCCAAACTCAATTCTAGTAACAGGCCAAAAATTAACACCAGCAGAATCAACACCGGAACCGGAAATAGACTCTTGCTGATCATCTGATCCATCTTGTTGGTCGGCCTCTCCATCAAATCGAGACTCTGTTTCTTTTGTTGCTGACGCACGAAAAAGAGGCTCATTTTCCTCCTCTGCAGATCCTGATAGAACTTGAGAAGTACTGTGATCTTTTTGACCTCTTGCCTCAGACTTTTGAGAACTGCTTCCCAGCGCTTCGAAGTTCCCAAAGTCTGCTACAACTTCCGGTATTGCCCCATGTACGTCAGCAGTACCGGAAGCCTCCTTGCCTGACGCACTCAAGTCATTCAGAATGTCTGTAAATAAAACGCGTTCACATTAATAGGGGTGCTACTGCCGGGTTGTCCGAAAGCCGGTTAACGCTAACCCAGAAGTTCAAAATTAATCGAGATATCAATTTTCTTCTATAAAAATGTTTTTTCACTGCTAAGTTATTTTTTGTGTAGTTTGAGAAACTTCAAACTCAAAACTGAAGGAAAAACAACTTAAAAAGAAAACCTCACCTTAATGTTACAAAACTGAAATCAAAATTCTTACTAATCCTGGGTTTGCTTAATCGGACTGTGGACAACCCAGCCCACCACTCAATGTCTCTTAGATCTTTTCAGTTAAATTTTGCGTCGTTAGAAGTTTGGTCTAATCGACTGCCTGAATGTTCTTAAACTCAGCTATAGAACAATCTATGCAGATCGACAGAGATATCGTTAGCGGCTTGTCCATGCGAGGAGACGAGGTTCAAGGAGGAGAGCGAAGGATTGTGGGAAAATAAAGCTCCCATCAACTCTTTCACGCCCTGTTTCAAATTTTTAATTGTTTTTGTTTGTTTATTGTTTCTTTAATCATTCAAAACAAATACGGCCTGGACATGACAGATACAATCTTGGGCTTTTTCCCAACAACTCCTTGCGCGCAAAGCAAATCCTGTTATTCAATGCGCAGCACTTTAACTCAGAGCATTATTAGTGGTAGTGTGTTAAGGAGTTAAGCTGAAGCAGTTACCGTCACATTGGCCACAACTGTACGGGCACACCAAGTTCATGTAATCCTTGTAGTCACTCAATTCACAATACTGGTGTCTCGCCCAGTCTCCACATTGCTCGTAATGATCGCGGCAGTCTGGTTAGAATTAATGTTGGCACAGTGTTAGAGCCATTATTGGCAGCGTGTTAGACTAGTACGCAAGAGAAACCTGAAAGTCCTTTCATTAACGAACGCTTTGCGCCACTAGGTAGACCTTTGTACCTCTCGGTACATATTTCACGTATCCGTGAATCTACTTCAGGACGGTCCTCAAGCGGTGGCTTATATTCTTTGTTAGATAATTATTTTGAATTAAACAGTACCGAAGCACCGTAAACAGTGTGATGAAAAAGGCGAAAGTGTACATTGAACGTGAACCTGCTGTTGATCTTCTACCGCTTATATCGGCTGCTCTTCGAATGTAGGTTGCGTTTGAGTGTTATATTTTGTCCGTCCTTAGAATGAGGGTGTTGTTCGTCCAGTCATGACATCAATTTCACAGTGGTAGTCACTATAAGTAAAATTGTAATTCCTAGTGGGTGAAACAGTCAGAAGTTTAAAGTCCTTTACTGACTTGTTCAATGTTAAATATAATTAATTTTGATGATTAGGGTACACATTACCATTGAGTGGCATAGCATCTGAGAACCTTAATCTTGCCACAATCGCGAAAATGATGAGAACCTTCATCTTTCCTACAAGACAAAATAGTATTAGTGACTTTTTGTATTTCCTGTTTACAATTTTCACTGGCTTCATTCACGTGAAGACAGAGGGTCTACCATTATGGCCCAAGGCCTCTATGGGTCAACACAGGCTTCCAGTCATTTTGCCCCGGCACAGCTAGTTGATCGACGGGTCAACTTTTTGTCGTGTATTTTCATCAAAGCATTCGGTAGTTCTATTTTCAGTAGTGAATTCGAAACACGTCGAAACTCCAGCGATAACTGGTTAATAATTCTTGTATTAACTGGAAGATACAGGTTTTTTATTGTTTTCAAGGTGCAATGTTTAACTGAGGCTACGTTTAGAATGGAAAACATCTTCTTTGGCATGTATGGGAAACTCTCTCTTTTCTCAAATTCGATTTTCATATTAAGTTTTCTTTTAAAATAGCTCTTTTAAAGTTAGCTTGGCCATAAAGATCTTCCACGGCTTTTTGATTTGAATATGCGATAGAACTTTTAGAAACAGGGGACGGCAAATAAAATTGCTTGAAAATGGCAACGAATTTTTCGCTCCAGAAAAAAAATTAAAAACAATTTACCGGCAGAGACATTGCGAAAAATAGTTCTACCGTCACAAAGATTACATTACACTTTCCTTTTCTGTAATTTCGATATTTACCTATTAATTCTTTGGTAGACGAAGGCGTTGGTCCTTATTTTCAACGGTTCACTAATTCAGGTACGAAAGCACGTTCCGCAATAAACCTCAGGGATCAATAAGGGGTTAGATTGATGCGAAACGAGTAAGATACTGTAAAGTTTTAAAATACAATTGCACACACCTTTGTTTCTGATGATTCCTTTGCTTGATCTGTGAAAGTAATATTTTGCTCTTGAATGTCGCACCAGAGTTTTGTGGCCTTATTTTCACTCAAGATTTCAACCTGCTCCACCTGTCAGAATTCCTTTGTCTTCATGAGTTTATTTTCGCTCGGTAGCGCCTTGAAAATGATCAAAGATTAATCAATTTGGGAACCAGGGACCAACAAATGAGCGTACCAGAAAAAAAGGGCTTGCTTAGACTTTTCGAGTCATAAATTCAAAGTCTGCAAAGGTCAAAATCCCGAATATATATATAACGGAGTGTTAGAAGAAATATTCTGCCAAATAGGTTTTTTTTGAAACAAGAAAAAAGCATTGTTCCTTTACAGAAATAAGGGTAGAGGAAATGAATGTAGCTTATTATGTGGTGAACAAGGACTAGAACCCGCTTTTTATTCCGCCCTCTGGCTATTTTCTTTACTTTTACCACACCCCTTACCAGAAAAAAACGCCGATTTTTTAGCATCGTGTCATACGGCTAGTCAGCGTGTGGACTTAATCGTTTGTCGGAATATATAGTTCAGAGAAGTTTTAACTGCGAGCGACGACTTAGACTACTGAAAAAGGGGTATAAAAGCGAGAAGAGAAAAGGCCCTTCGCTCTCTCTGTTGCCCTTAGTTTTCACTGCGAATTTTCTACAGAACCATGAGCACTCGGTGCTGTCATTCTCGTCCCCAGAGCGTCCGGCGTTTTTTTTAGCCACGTGGGACGTGGTCGGCGAAACGGAGGGCTTAGTAACAACGGGGACGAAAATGGGAAGCTGTCAGATCATTCGATATTCAGGGTGCTGAAAAACTCTGAGGGAAAACTATGGTGAACGAGGGTAAATATGGTGAACCATGATGCCAAACCGGACGGTATACCCCAACTTCAGCTTCGTTACTGGCCTAAAAGAGGGCAACTGACTAGAATAGGTCTATACTGGCTGCTTGGATGTATACCTCAGTCCTGATACCTACGCAATACCGCCACAGGACAATGATTACTTTCTAACATATATAGCGTTATATAGTTCCTCTTTCTAGACCTGTCTGTTTTGCTCTTTGGTACCAGAACTTAAAAATACTCATAGGGAATGAATATGTGGTTGGACTGAATTCATTAAAACAAAAAAATCCGGCAAAGCCTAAGGAGGTTACTGCCGCAATACGCAAATCCTTCGACGATGCGCCTTCAGCACCAAATCTGTCGATAATACTTTTAACTACGTCAGCATCAACGGGTTTAGCTTCTTTTTCTCTTGGCACACTCAGTCATGCTTCTGCAGCAGGCGTTGTCCAAAGGATTAGGGCTGTCATCAGGCGTGGGAGAATGTAGCCATTTAAGCGCGGCATGGACCAACGCTATCGAGGCGGGAAACCTAAGCTTAAACCGTTTAAGCCACCTTAATTTGAAGTTAGGTTAGTTTTTAAATTTATTAGTCATGTTAGCGCTGTTGTTGAAAAAAGTTAATTACTCAAGGCGGGGGTACACACGAATTTAAGTGAGATTTTAGGAAGTTTAAAGAGGGATTAAAAGGAAAAAAGTTTTGAAACACTACTAGACAGTTAAACGCCCCCAAAAGGGCACCCCAGGTTGGTGGATAACTGTTTGGTTTACGTCTACGAATATACCCCAAATATACCCCAAAATCAGAAAAAAATTTACAAAACAGCCCGAAACGTAGATATGTGGAATGAGCAGAGAGATTGTTGACTGCTTGAAACGTGAATGAGATGTTTGCATTAAAATCGTAATACCCAGCCAAAATACGGCCTTCAGATGTACCTCGCTTAAAAGCTAATGAGGTAGGTCACCAAAGCGACTTCAAGAGTAAACGCGCTGGACGAAACACTCCTTCAAGAACATGCGGAAAATTACTAATGTACGTTTTAGTTCACCGCAGCATTTTCTCCGATTCCTATCGGTTTAAATTGATCATATGACGCGATAGTATGTGTGGCTGTCCAAGGAAAATGCTCGTAAGGGTAGTGCTCGTCCGTGGAAATTTTTCTTTAAAACAGGCTGGCTTGTAGAAACTCAGCAATTAAAATTGGATTTAGTGGGGTTCTATCTGTTTTCTTTTACAAATTTTGCATTTGACTTTCACGGCTTTCATCTAAAATAGTGGAAAATAATTCAGTATAAATTTAGAACTTGCGCGCGGAATAGAGTTTAGTGTGAGCAATGAAGACAATATGATCTTTCGTATATTCATTTGAAGACAATGGAGTGTTCATGTCTCGGAACTATCGATATCGGTCTGTTAGTTGTCCTTTAGGAATTTAGGTCCTAGTTAACTCAGTAACAATCCCAGGGGCGTTTCCTTGGAGTGCTTGACCCATAACCGATCAAGTAGTGACATTATGCGCTGAATCGTTTGCCAGTGATTGCGTTACATATGTATTCAATAATAATAATTTGTCTTATCAGTGTTTTTTTTATCGCTAAGTCGTACATAAGAGGATTTTTAAAAAGTATCTTGCGAAGGACCGGCCAACACTTGAAGTTGTGTGTCAACATATCACACAGCTTCAGCGTTATCCGTTCTCGTCAGTGCAATTTTGATCATTTTGTCAACAAAAATGGTGATATAACTTCCATGTTGGTTAATAGAACTTAAACGTACCCATATATTAACTTCTCTTTGGTTGTTTACACTGAAAGAAAGACAGCTTCGAAACACATGTCTCTACAAAGCGGTCCCGCCTTAGTGGAAAATCATCCGAGACCGCGGGTCCGAGGTCACTGTAGTTGGTCACGATTCTGCTCTGTCAAGTCATTCTCAAGCTTAGAGTTAGGGGAATTAAACTTGCAAGTGCAGAAATCAATGATATATGTTTACTTTCCAATGGCAGATGTTTATTTTTCAGTGTGGGAACTGGAGTGGGTGGAGTATATGTAGCGAGAACCCTATCGCCCCTTGCTTTTCGCCAAACTGTCCTTATATGGTAAGTAGCGCTTGACCCTCGCCAGTCAAGCCGGTATTGAGCAGGATGATGGGTAATCTGTTGCTATTCGAGTGATAATGGCGTCTTCTGAGGTCTACGAAGTAGTGTTGAGTGGCGGGGCGCCTTGGGGCTTTAGATTGCAAGGAGGGAAGGAGTTTAGAGCACCTTTGAGAATTGCAAAGGTTAGTTGTCTTAAATTACCCTTGCGGATTGCATGTCATCTCAATTTTGCGCGCGATTAGCTTGCAAGATAACTACTTTGTAGTTTGCACGACATTGTAAACTATATGGATACTTGCGTTGAGGCTAACTATAAACTACGGTTATTTGCAAGTGTGCTTGTCCAATTAGTAGCGCAACATTTTATATGAAATGTTTAGTACACTGTTAAATTGTTGCGTTAAAACCATGGCCGTTTATACCTCAGTTCGAAAGAATCTCGCGAACAGTGCTCTTGGAATTTCAAAGTTGTGAAGGATATTCGATAGCTTTCAGACTGGCGGTTTGGCAGGTATGATCGCTTCAAGCGTTAACAGAAATTTCAGCAATATCGTTTGCACCTCGAGAAATTGCGATTATTTTTATTGTTGCATTAGCGATCTCTAAATGTAAGTTTTGATGTTAGAATTTTAATTATTTGATTTTATGGTCGATCACTAGCTTGAACTCTAGCTTCGGGGACATTTTATTTTTATCTTAGCTAATTGGTGCGTGCGTTTACATATGTCATCGTATTGTTGTGCTGAGAGAAATGGAATAGGTAGATCAGTGTCGATGTAAACCTTTCAAAAGTCTCAAACTATATAGGAATCTTCCTTGTTATGATCTGAAATTGTCCGTTGCAAATTCCAACCAAATTGTTAACTTGTATATTTCCGTTGGTAGTTTACGTGCTGGATTAACGCTAGTTGGTTGAGGTCGCTGATCCACGACAGATCTTATATCGTAGCATTAGTTATTCAGTATCTGTTTCTCTACAGCTCATGAAATATAGAAATTATTTTTATAATTATTTAATGGAAGATAATTGTGAAAATTGT
>OMLO01004747.1_pt1 | contig 11378 bp, 3 predicted proteins | sample 1674811 | NCBI WGS metagenome assembly OMLO01 (sample SAMN06265003, study PRJEB25207) | coral metagenome | isolation source: Coral host | place: Mexico:La Bocana,Puerto Morelos, Mexico | collected 2008-11-13 | reverse complement strand
AATGGCTCATAGTCGGAGTTTTTTAGCCAATTAGAGAGCTAGAAATGCAATAGTCGGAGCTGAGAATATACTAATTATGGTTAGCCTTACATGAAATTATTACGCCTAAAAACTGTGTTTCCTTGATCATGGCGATTTCTGGTCCCCTTAACAGCCGTCAGCTATTTTAACAGTTATCTGAGAGCTCGAACTAACCTTTTTTCCTCTCATGATGTGGTACCACACAGATGTGCCACCAAAGTCGATGTGAAAGTCGGTGTAACAGCCTCCCACACTCATCAAAACGTATCTAATGAAGACGGAAATGCATCGGCGATATGATAAGTTGTCCGAGTAAATGCGAGAGAAAAAGCGAATTAACTCTGATCACACGAGGCTAATAAAGTTTTTTTTTTTTGGGGGGGGGGGGGGAGGGGGGGGCATGAATTGCTTTAGGAAGTCTACCTTTTAATTATCGTTCTGGACCAACAAAGAGAAAATTACAGTAAACAAAAGGCAGCTTCATCTTATCGAATGAATGCTACAAAACAATGTTCCTATGAGAGTACTACATACGCAGAGTATGCCACTGCATAGAAACGTGTCGTCAGAGGTACTTAGAAATACCTATCTCAAAAGATCTAGTCCAGGCTAAATGCAGTTCATAAGAATGAAGTGTGTACACAGGCAGCTGTGAAATTGAGCAAACTTGCCCAAATAGTTACTTTGGTTATGAAAAGGCAAGGTTTATTTCACTGATAAAGGGAAATCTGAACACCTTTATTGGCCGAGAATATGAAACTTCGGTTGTAGCTCTGTGACAGCACACTAGCCCTGATTTTCACGTTTTACTTTCTCAATTCACGAGGTTAGAAGAAAGGAGAACGAGAACTTACTTGTGGGACTAAGGTTTTGGTGACTAAAAGCTGAGATCAAGCCACACTTTCAACTAAGAGATAAGCGATCCCTTTCAGATACACTCTAACATAGAGCTAAATACCACGATTTAATTCTAGTGCTGGAAAAAGTGCTCATTTCCAGCGTTAAATACATATTGATCTCAATTCTTCCCGCGTTCGATTCATTCTGAACAGCCGCGGTGATATGAATCAAACATATCTATATTTTGAATAGACGTCTCATTTTCAGACAGACGATAAACGCTCTTAGTTTGTTTTCGGCCATTTGAGCCTGAAATCTCGACATTGAGTTTACGCATTTACTAAGAGACGTTTCTTACCAAAAAATAGAGAAAAGAAGTCAGCATTAAGGAGCCATCTCAAAATATCGCGTGAAGAGTCAAAACGACTTTTATTCATTGAAACTCATTTTGCTCATAAACATTACAGCACTGTGCATTTGAGCAGATCAAGCTAATGGTGGTTTTAGTGAGCTCACTTGTTTCCAGCGTATCAAAGCGAGATCTCAAATTATCATCCGTCTTAATTTTTTTTCCATTTCAGAGCTGTTGCGCAAGAAGTGAAAATCGATACTTGTGCGACAGCACGTCTGTGTTATAAAAGATAAGCAAAATCATATATTTAGACCTTGAGGGATAACACCAGTATCCTGTATAAATATAAACAAAAACGACGGGCCTTTTTCTTTTAATGTATTTACCCTAACGAAGAGGAAGAAATTTTGATGTTTTCACATTTAATCGGGAGAATCCCAAGATTTTATTCTAAAGCAATTTCTTTTTTGATGCTTTTCCCGAATGAAAACGCAGCCATCTTGGTTGGTAAGCAGACTTGTCATGTCTGGAGCAGGTTTTAAAGGAATCTAATATCAACCAGTTTACTTGGCTGCAGAAAATTATTTCATAGCGAGATACAATCGCATCATAAGCTAAAAGTATGAATAAGATTCCTGGAAACCAACAAGTGCATCATGAAACAAAAGGTTCCATGCATCTGGTGGAACGACAGACTTGAGTAAAATGAATATACGTACAAATTTTCAAACAAAACTTCAAACACCTGCTAAGCTTTAAGGATATTTACAATACTGTGTCATCTTAACTCCCGCGGGTGAGATCTTTTGCTTGTTATGTTAAGTTTCCCTGAAAGAAGCGGTATCTTAAGAAAATGGCTCAATATTGTGAAGGAAATATCCAACAATAAAAATGTCATCATGCTTGCAAAGGTTGCAATTTATGACGTGCGTTAAAAGTACTACAACCAAGTGAAGATCGTGCTGCCTTTTACAAACAAGTACAGTCTTATCATGCCCCCTTATTCCACAGTTCGTTTTGTTCAGCGACTGAAGTTTAAAAATTAGTAAACTACTTTTTAAAATTACTCATAGCCTTTAAAAAACTGAACATCTTCGCAATACTAATGCCGGGGAGCCAAATGAGATGAAATAAAGGTCTAACTCTTACTAAAGCAATTCTTTTAACTAACTATTCGATGATTTGTGAGAAAAATCTCTAGTGACGACCAAAATGTACTACCGAAGACGAAAAGCATGCGAAGTGATCGAATTGCTGGAAGAGATAAAAATGTATTTGTCAATATTCCAAAATTCAGATACAGTCTAAGCACCTTCAAAGGAATTGTTTATACAAAATCAAACATATGCTTCCTTTCAGCCTTGTTGGTTTACTTTTGTAAAAATACCTACTATCTAGAGGATTTTAAGCTCGTGCAAAACTTACCTGTAACCTTAAATCCAACATCCAAAGATTATTTCAATCCAATAATTTATTTATTGTAATCTGCTGTCTCTGGTCCATTAAATGTAATGTTGTAGAAGTTTTTTGTCATATTATTTTTTATGATCATGTTTTCTACGTGGAAGAGCAGTCGAAGTTTATAGACAAAGTTCACCTAATAAACTTGGAACACTGTTCCTTTACCGTTGTCATTTTCAGTATTACATGAAAGTGTTGAAAATTACGAGTATTAAGTGCTCTAGTAGAACATGAAATCGAAAAATCGAACTTCAAGCCAGGTCAAAGTGATGTCGGTGACAGTGTAAAGGCAGATTTTCTTGTGATCATATTATAAGGACTTATCAAAAGGGCTGTCGTTGTTAGAAGAGAAAGAAACATTTTCCTACATTTTGAATCATTTAGCCTCTGAAAGACGAATTTATTATTCTGATGTGTTGTAGTGTCGATTCCCATGAGACCGTGCTCATGTGAAATGACATGGTTTATTCCGTGGATAAAACTTAAATCCGCAAATTTTATTGAAAGCTATTGAGCAGTAATTTAACTATCTAGTGTTATGTGCTTACATTTCTGCAAAATGAATATTAGTATTTTCCCATGGACCATATCAGTCCTTCTCGAGCTTGCTGTGAACTACAGAAAACGTATCTTCGCTTTTTAGGTGAAACAGACGATTGTCTTATTACGTTCTACCGGTTTTTACAAAGGGGAATGAATAATCTAGGTCATACCCTAGTTTAGAGTAGCTTTCTTTTAGCCAAACTAAAGTGGAACGCAAACAACACGAAATAAAACGCAAGCCGAGCCTGGGCAGTCGACCATAACTACACAATGAAAATACCAGCAAACTCACAAGAAGAAGCCACGAATTACAGGACAAACAACTTCAATACAAAGAAATTCAACTTCTTGTTATTCAGTCGTAAAACCGCTAGAGAAATTCCACATCTTCATCTATTTATCTATACATTTGTTGCTGGGTGTTAATGACAAAACAAGCGTTTGTTTATCGATTCAAGAAACAGTCACGCAATAAAGCGATGTTATAGCATGTAAAATTTGCCCGAAAACAAAAACCGAAATATCGCATCGAAAGCTCGATACAACCTCGTACATTTGGTCTGCTTCTAGTGCGGATAACATATAGTAAATGACTTGGATACCTCTGAATGTTTGAAAGAGACAGGACAGCTTAAATTTTAATCATGCCAGACGGAATTCCATATGAAGCAAGTTGCATCTTTTGTGCTCCGTTCATAAAATGGCGATCGCGCGCAATGCAACATCGCGCCTTTCAGATGCTATCTTCGCTGTATGATCGTGTTTTGTTTGGCCATGATTTGATAAAGAAGCAACATAAACCATGGCTGTGACTTCTAGTTGCCTTGCACTGTACATATAACCCACGTTGTATGTAAACAACCAAACGTTTCTACTCGCATACAACACAGAAATTTTTCGACTTGTGTAAATATTCATTGCGCTTAACACAAGAACGCTTGTCTTTTAGATTGAGCGATTTTATGAGCTTTTATTGTTATGGTGCAAGGCAATCCTGTTAAGCAATCGTCTTCTTTATTGGAAGAGGTGACTGTGCATGAAATCTGTCAGACTATGGCGATAACAGTCACAAAAAAGTGACAGAGAGAAATTCTAGATAGCACACGATTCGATTACAGCTTGGTCTAATACTTTGAATTTACAATTAAGCGATTATGATTTTCACAAAACACAAACTAAAAGGCTTAGTAATTTAACTGCAATGGACAAATTGCTCCTGAAACGGACGCAAATAATTTTAATAATGCAATCGATGTGTTATTGATGTAAACATGCAGTATACTGCACTTAGAATTTCATGACAAAATAGCAGGAAATAGCGAGCGTTTTCTACTTCTAATATCAAGATTGCATATCAGTCATTCAACGTATATCTATGAAACAGTATGATCACAAGCTGGACTGATTTTGTCCGTTTTATTTCGTGTGAACTGTTTGCTCGCGGTGTCTCTGTGTACCCGTTATTTAGGATACTACAATATCGACTATAAATTCACAACTTACTTTCTTACTTTCGGATACTTCATGTCAGCTAAGGAGTTCGTGGAATCTCGCTGTTGTTCAATAAGATGTTGCGGCCAAACTACATTCACCCAGTCCATTGTTCGAACCTAAAACAAAATGAAAATCCTTTCAAAGCATATCCAGGCTATACACTTTCTAGATTTAATTCGAGATTATATTGTAAATGGAGAATTCACTCTCCAACTAAATGCAACTAATTTTCACCCTGGCAAGATTACTAAACCACAATTTTAACTAACTTATTTCAAAAATATCAGCGGTTCCTTCCTTTATTTTAAGATGAAAAGAGATTCTAGAGGAAAAACAACGAAAAGAAGAATGTCTAGTACGATATGATGAACGAGGGAAGTCTCGATTACATCTCTCATTATCTACCAAGTCGAGTTTTAGCAGAGCAGTCATTCTTATAGGTCCGTAAATCTCGAATTCTACGCTCTAAAATGACTAAAAGAACAAAAAACTAAAACCAAACACTAATCATTTGTCAATGTAACTTTCAGGAGTGTGGACTAAATGGTTATTTTTGGACAAAGGAGACGATGGCTAGACTGCTGGACATGCACGTGTACGACTCTACCAGGTTTTGAGCCTTGGTTTCAAAACTTGTAGTTGGTAAGCTGGCGGTTAAATAACACAAAACTTCAAAATCGTGGCTTTAAATCTATTCATGACGGTTTTCAGCACAATGCAGTCGAATGATATTCCAAGTTTATTCATCAGCCACTCGTGCTGTAGATATGGACTTCTGGTATCTATTGACAATTGCATTCTAACTTCTTTATCTATCATTTTGTTTAGCGTGCTTTACTGCAGTTCAACTGATTGTTTTTGTTATCCGTTTCTTTCACTGCTGTTTGAGCCTAACCAAGACGGTACAATGAGAAATATTATAAAAAAATGTTTATTTTAAGAAGTGCAAGATTACAATTTCAAGGAGTTACCTAGTACTATTTTGATCAACTTGATGATACGCCCTTTCATACGCGGCAGGAAAATCAGGTTACAGAATGCTTACATTGTTAATTTGACGTTCAAAACTAGATTTGATGTCCTACAATGAACAACCAAGATGCTGGGCACAGTCTGACGAACAAGCAAAACTCTCCGGACCTGATGTTTGACAATAAATTGAACTTTCAAAGGGTGAATTGAAACAAATTATTAAGTTTTGGAGTTTCGGGGCCAGTGAAGAATGCGAGTGCCTGCTCTGTTACCACCCAAATGAAATGAAGGTCATCTACAGGCACTCTAAACCACATTCTGAAACGATACATTTATCATTTTCATTTCGAGAGGCGGACTCCCTATAAACTACGTTTTTCAAGTGAAATGACTTAGTGCTTCACAATGTCGTTGCAACAGTGTACCGAAATAACACCACTTTGAACTTTAATCTCCTTTTATAAGGACTTTGGCTACCAGTAATATTGTAATTTCGTAGACTGTGTAAACCATTTTCCAAACGGTTTGTACCTAATTCTTTCACAGCTACAACAAAAACCCAAAATCGGCCTGGTATTAAATTTGCAAATACAATGTTGCGAAAGTCAAACTCTTACAAGTTGAAAGACCTCTTAAAACCGAAACTTTCGGTTTCGTTTAATTTCTTGCGGTCTTTCACCAAAAGGTGGTGATGAGTGTGCCGCCATATTTACATAACTATGGCTTCACGAGACGCTCAATGCTTTTTGCCGATATTCAAAACCTGTTTCATCCAACGGCTCGAAATACATGCCAGAAAGCAGGGGCAAGCTTCATTCTCCGACAATATGTGGATACATGCAAAGAACAATGCGCCAAGAGATAGATTTATACGTAAACACACGGTGCAACTTTGACTGTGCTGAATCATTACTCGACTGAATGACGTAGGCACGTCAATGCAGGGGAACTCGCCACAAAATCCAAACTTATCAATCCAAAATTGTCACCAATTGCAAGTACATGCATTTTAACATACATTCCCTCCAAATAGGAAGAATTTCTTGGGTGTTAGAGGTATTATTGGGGTGGTTTTAACGATTTCTGGTTTAATGCCCTGCAGCCACCGAGTCGTTGCCTCATGGTTCTGCCTCCTTAATTCCTTCAACACTAAACCAAAACATTTATCAAAATTAAAACACCGAAACGAAGTGATTTTTCACAATCAATCTCGAAAATAAATAAATACACTGGGGGAAATTAGTCCAGTATGAAATCTGACTAGCTGGTTTCGTTATTTCGCAGGTTTAGGGTGTGTGGATAAAACAGTCTTTACTGAGCCCTTTATAAGCTAGTCTAGTCTACAGTCCTATGACGTAAGGGTTTAGAGGAGAAAAGGGAGCCTTTTTCTCGTCGTTCTTTTTTTTCAGCACGCTTGGATACAAATATACAAGCACAAAACAATTCAAGCAAAGTGAAAAGTAGCGTCGTGGATGTTCCTTTTCGTCACCAACTGGGATCACGACCATTTTTAAAACCGGCCCACTTATTGTTGAATCGCCACTTAGAACCCGAGATATTTATCAATCCTAAAGAATGATTATTTTACTGAGAAGTTTCAATGAAAAAGAATAGTAACTGGATTCAGTGACATTTTTAAGCTAACACGCGACCAATAATGAAAATTATACACATGCACGAGCATAATCTGAAACACTCAATTCAAACAATGCACTGGAAGAGGAAAATAACAAAAAGAAATCAAAATAATTTCCAAAAAATAACTGGTAACAAACATTTGCTCAAAATAAATTAAAAAGTCAGCTATTCTTGAAAAAATGCTTACCACTTCTGGAGGTTCAACCAAGTCCTCCAGTTTGGTATGGCTAAATTCCAAGCTTATTACATTGTAAATTTCCTCTCTGTCCTCACTTGTGAAATACTTTACCCACTGTTGTAAAGTCATTTCTAGGGCCTGTTGCGTGTTCACATCAATTACATCCACCATTCGGCGAGCTCCTAACCATTGTAAACACATAGGGTAGGTTATGAGACTACCATTCGTTCTGTAATGTTCGGGGATGTATATTTCACAAACATTCAGATTTCAAACCTTACCAACAAAATTCTTTACATCTTCAACACTAAAGTCTTCGCGAGGAACCCTAAAATGGTCGTACAATTTAGATGAATCTAAGCCTCTAGCAATCAAATCTGAGAAATTTGACGAGTAAGAAAGAAAATCTCAAAGAAGCCTACGAAGAGATAGCTTTATTGTCGAGATAAGCTTATAAACAAAATACGTACCGCATATCAAGTCCGTCGGAGCTTTTAATTACAACCGGCGAGGTAAAGCCATTTTCTTGTATAAACTTTAGGGTAAATTCTATGATAGCAAAACAATACAGTAAGCAAGGAGGTTCTCAATTAAGTGATTTTATTCACGAAAGAAAGTCTTGTGACCCACCATCGCCGCTGAGACTCTTCACAAAATCTCCCTCGGCAAATTTTGTACTGTTAAGCTTTTCTTCCACGCTAAATGTGCGTTTCCCTTCAATAACATCATCCGCATCATAGTTGTAATTCCTCCGGTTCTGCTTTCTCTGTTATAAATTGAGAAAATTTTATCAACAGAAGTAAGGAGAACGGAAAGTGATCTTTCGCGATCTACGAAGTAACGCACAACTCCGCACGTTCACAGCTCTTTCTTACACGTTGTGACAAGTAAATTACTCAATATTTACCGGCTTCGAAAAATACCACCAAAACCAAAAGCAAATCACGTTTGCAAAAAAAATCTACACACCAATCTGCGTTCTCCTTCAAATTCCCAAGCCATACTGCAGGACAGGTCAGTAGTCACACATGAGAACCGAAATTTCGACGCGAATGACTCCGGATATATTCACTGCTCAGTTCACGGGTTTGAAGAAACAATGCACCAGGTCCCTTGGGACTGCTCCAGACCATAATAAGACGCATTTTAATATGCCTACACCAAGTATCTCATTGACATTACCATGGAAACTGTCACGTTTCAACGAAGTAAATAATTCGTCTTGTAAATATGCAACTTGACCCTCCATTTCTAGACGCGCTTTAAGATTCCCCTAATTATTTTAGTCTGTATAAAAAGCAATACTCTTAGCCGATATAGAGCATTCAAAAGAGTTACGAACTAAAGATCAAGAATCCTGTCAATCCTTCTTATCATTACATGGCCTGCCGCATGCCATTAGACCACTGATGCCAAGAGAAGTTTCTCAGGCGCAAAAGCGTGACTTCGTTTCGCGCTCCCATTCGTTTCGCGTTCGGATGACTTTGAAATGATAACATGCTGGCCCAAGATGCTCTCACTGAGTGATCAAATTCGTCGCGCGTGGAGTAGGTAACCTTGCGTGACAGCTAAAAGCGCTTAACGGAATAGTGCCTCCACTAAATTGGAGGATACGGACACTATGGAATAAGGCTCTCGTGAGAAAAAAAAAGAAGTGGAGAAAACTAAATCTTTCAATAGCACGGCTCGGCTGAACTGAACTTTAGATTTTTTGGCTAATGAACTAAGCCAGTTCAGCCGGTTTATAATGAAGTCCCAGCCATCCATCTTAAGGTAGGGTTTCACCTGAATTTGAGTGAAATTGTGAGATGTTTAAAGAAGGGATAGAAGGAAGAAAATTGTTTTGGATACACCAACAGACAGATGACCTCAACGCGAGAGCATACCAGGCTGTCAGGGGACTGTTTGAGTGTCCATATACTAATTTTTAACTTCAATTTCTAATTTTAAAATCACATTAAATCCTCACCATTTCTTATTTCTCTAAATTTCAGTAATCCATTGAGAAAAACTCCTCCCAAATATCCCCCAAAATCACCCAAAACTCCGCAAAACATAGATTCGTGAGATGAATGAAAAGTGTTTCAATTGCTTGAAACACGAACGAGATATTTGCATTAAACCCAAGTTACGCGACGGAAAGGTGGGGTTCTACCTGAAGGTCGTTTTTCCGTCGCGTAACTTGGCTTTATGCGAACATCTCGTTCCCAATTCTCCTCCAACAGAGGATCTTCATTGGAGGCGAACTCTTAGGAATAGACCCTATTCGCATGCTCGGTATTGGACTGGAACTAGCTTACAACTGAGGCTCATGCGGGGTAGCAGTTAAAAAAGCAAATGGAATCATGTGGTCAAACCTAAAAATCGTAACCATTCGATAAATAAAGTCACGAATAAGGTATATGATAAATGATAAACATATAAATAACTTCACCAAGAATTAGGTCTCTGTTTTTCATTCGCAAGTTATTCGGAGGAGTGTTTTACCCAGATTTGTATGGAGATGCACAAACATGGATACCGTAAAGTAACAGAAACATATGTGGTTGAGTTGTGCTATTGATACTCAACCTTATTACTCTAGAGCTCCAACACATTTAAATAAATATTTCATCTAGTGCATGAATTGTTCAGTTAGCAAAAAACCAATGCGATACTTATTTTTTGATCCACGCGACAGCTTTCTCGGGCAGCCATGTTAGTCACGCAACTCCCAAGCTTGGAAATTCAAACGTGCCCTATTGAAAAACGAAGAACCCTGTCGAGCTAAAACGTTTTAAAACGCCAAGTTCCTATAGGGTCTATAATCTGATGAAACTAAAACCTCAGAAGGACGTCACATGAGAACCGGCAATTGATGTTCTTCGGCATGAGTATCCCGGGGGAGGGGGGTACTCCCAAAAAAAATTGGTATGGGTGTGCAGACCGCTTCCTAAAACCCTTACCCTTTTTATGACCAATCTGCGATTTTCCTTTCCCTATTTATGACCTGACCAAAAATTTGATACTCTATTTATGACCTGACTCTTAGATAATTAGGGGAAGGGCTTTCGTTCCTGGCTTTATCAAGCCTGCGTAGCAGGCGTTAAACGGGGTAGAGGAAGGCGGATGGGAGAAGGAGGGCGTGATGAAGAAGTAGCTTCTTCGATCTAAAACGGCTGAAAAACCATACCCTTTAGGGCCGCACATACCTATATTGCCCATATAAGGGAGTACTCCCCCCCCCCCCGGGATGAGTATCCTATGCAAGGTAGTTGGGCAGGCTAGTCTATTGGGCAGGACTTATAATTTGCAGAGTTTATGATCTAGAAGGCGACATTAACATTGACATTCAAACTCATCTGTTTTCTTTTAGCGTTTTTACTGCCGTTATATTAAATCAAAGGCCTCTTTGAGGCTAGGACTATTTTGCATGATGAAGTACATGCATCAGTATAAGCAGGAAAGATGAAAACATTTTGGCTTTGTTCCAAAAATAAATTTATTTCTTCTATCCCTTATTTAATCATTGTGAAGTTTGTTCCTTTTTTGTCCGATTTTTTTGGTCCTTTTTTACTAATTTATGCTAATTATATTAATGTCTTCAAAAATATTATGGGTTGTTTCGGACAAAATTATTTTTTTCTGAAAGCTTATTTCATAACCTTTCCAAAGAGGTAAGGCTTTCTTCTGAATTGTAAACTCCTGCTGAGAAAATAAATAAAGAACAAATGTGGTCAATTTTGACTGGTTTTGGGTTGCCGATAGCCGCAATACAATAATGCATAACACTCCAGACACATACACGCTTTGCGGACCTTTATGTTAAGTTAGCTCAATGCGTTGGTATACTGTATTGGAAAGCTGGGAAAGCATGAAGGGCGAGAGTTCAAGACTCGG
>OMLO01004746.1_pt1 | contig 11379 bp, 8 predicted proteins | sample 1674811 | NCBI WGS metagenome assembly OMLO01 (sample SAMN06265003, study PRJEB25207) | coral metagenome | isolation source: Coral host | place: Mexico:La Bocana,Puerto Morelos, Mexico | collected 2008-11-13 | reverse complement strand
GTATTTTACTCAGTTGTTGAACCCGGTTGAAGGGTTCTGTGTTGAATTAGCACCCTGCTGGTGTGTTGGGTGTCACGAGAGTGCGTGATTGGCCAATCGGCTAGCCAGGGGGGTGGCCAGAGCACTCTGGCTGCCGGAACTGTCTTTGAGTCCACTGCGGATACCTTTTTGCGAATTCAGTCAGATATTCTTTTCAAAGAACAAAGTCGATAAAGGTACGTTTTGTTATAGTCAATTTGGAGGGGTTCGCGATATAGAGCTTGGAAACAAAATCACTATCAAACTGGCCAGACAAACAACTTTTAGCGCACCAATATACGAGCAAATCTACTAGCTTATAACATCGCAGGTCTTTTCTTTTCAGATAAGGGCGTCAAAAGCAGACGTTTTAGTAGAAAGACGTTAAAAGCGTCTTCCATATTTTCCGCTTTTATTCTAAACGTTTAAGTCGTCTAGAGACAGCTTTAACGTCCGAGACGACATAAACGTCCCTAGCACTAAAACGGCCATTTATTTCTATAAAATGTCAGCGTTAAGTCGGTATTTAGTTAACAAATTAATTATTAACGCAGAAACGTCTTTGAAAAATGGGCGGGTTAGGATTCCCGAGTAAAAAAGAGCGGGATTGTGGGATTAATAGGAAAAACGGGCGGGAAAGCGGAATCTGAAAATCCTCTTGGGAACTCTATAATCCATGGGGCTCTTGAGGGGAGGAGTGAAAAGAAGCAAAGTGAACACGAGCCCCTGTTCACTCACAAGTGGAGAAGGGGTTCTTGCTTCAGTAAAGGAATAGTCTGAACTGTGTTCGCCTAAAACTTATGTGATAAGATTAAAATAAGCCACTGGATGAAAAAGTATTGAAGCTTACCAAAAGGATTGTGAGGATCGGAGCTTTGTACAGCCATTCTCCATCATGAAGCCAGCATCTTAAAAATGTTAAAAACGCTCTTGAGCATGAGATTCTCAGTAACCTTTTTATTTAACAGTGATTTCTTGCAAACACATGAATGCAGTGTTTTTCAAGAACTGTGAATCCTCACAGCAGTTTTCCGGCACACTCTCCGTGTTTACGCTTCCCAAAAACAGTTAGCGCCCCCTCAAGATGAGCGAAGTAAAGAAGTTGTATTCGTCGGCTGACCATGTAGAACTAGTAAGCTACTCCCAAACGATCGCAACATTTCAACGCAAAAATAGCGCAGCAATATTGTGCGCCCTATTGCGACGACTTTCGACAGATTGGGCGCTGTTGGCTCAAATTTGATCATTGGCAATTAAAACGCTTAACTCTTGCTACAGATGATTCTAAACAAGATTCTAAACAAATAAGCTCATTTTTCCGAGCACCACTATGGCGAGGAGGAGAGAAATAGAAAATACCCTCTGTGCAGCTACGTTAACTCCAAAACGTCACGGTGGAAGAAAGCCGGCGACATGGGGTGAGTCAGTATGCATTTAACAGACACTTAAACTAACCTGTCACGCATTATCTCCGCGGGAAGTTTCAGTGATCCACACATGACATCCTTGTAGTATGTCTTGCTCATGTCATAGGTCTCAGGCCTGATGGCTGCTATCAAGCCTACCATAATAGCTGGGAGGCCTGTCATTTAAAGAAAACAATTGAAAAGTTGTTCCACAGGAATTACAAAAAATGGTTAGCCTGTGGTATTTGTATTTTTGTACTAGTGATAACGCCTTCGAGTGGTATACATGGAGTATCTCACGAGCCTTACACAGGAATACCAAGCCTTAATCCAGCGGCTCACGATGGGAGGGTTGGGTGTATATACAAAAACTCCCCTGTATTCTAATAGGCCATTTCCGAGTTCGCTTGAGCCTCTATTTCAAGTTTTGTGATGGTAATTAGTTCTGCTTTCCATATGAACGAAAACTCATTTTCATTTCAAAGACTTCGCACTTAGACTCGCTTTGAAATAGAGGCTCGAGCGAACTCGGAAATGGCTTATTGGATGTATGAATGGTATAAAGTGTGGGTTGTTATTCCTCCGACACTTCCCGGCTGTACTTCGTAAATTTTGAAAGAAATGGCTTGAAACAGAAGAACCATTTAAGAAAAGACGTTACCCCAGCCGATGATGATGTACGTGATGTATAACTTTTTGACTGAGAGCACTTTAACCAGCTTGATATAAAGATGGATTCCCTCCACGAGCATCCACGAAAAAATGGCAGTGTGAGTTAAATGTTGGATGACAGCCATAGCTGAACACAATTTCTGCAATAAAAACAAACAGAGCACAAAATAGAGCCATTGGAAAACACAAACGCCAATTCAGCACATTAAAAAATGCAACCGCATAAAGTGAGCACAAACTGAATCGGTGATCAACAAGGGACAACAATTTCTGATTTTTTTGTCTCAATGTTCTTGGAGAACATACCGGTTTTTTGAAAATAGATATACCCCCTCCTGAGGAGACTCCTAACCCTAACACTAACCCAAAGGGACAACAATTTCTGATGTTTTTGTCTCAATGTTCTTGGCGAGCATACCCGTTTTTTTTTATAATAGATATACCCCCTCCTGAGGAGACCCCAATGAGAAAAGGGGGGGAGTTTGTCAGTTAGTTCGTATCAAACCTCTAAATGAGACCAATATGGGTGTGATTTGAACTTTTTTTGTTCCCTGTAGGATCCACATTTAAACTGACATAAAGGCGTCTTTTATTATTTCTTCTCCTAAAAGATACCTTGATAACTTATTAAAGGTAGTGTTGTCTCGTCCTGAACAACCTAAGTGAGACCAAAAAAACATGATTACACCCCTCAGCAAAACGACAAACGTACATTCCCAGCCTACCCCCCCCCCCCCGGGGGAACGCAGCTAACAGAATAGAAAAACAACCGAGAAACTCACTGGTGTCTGTTTCCTGTTTGTGAAGACAAAGGTGTCCAAGATCATCACAATGTAAACCAGGCATAAGGAAAGCAGGAGATTTTTATGAACAAATATCCTCTCTGAATTTCGTATTCTGCAAGGTTTAAAACAGTAATAAAGCCTCCATCAACTATCAAGTATTTGCCAATGACTGAATATCATCCTGTTAATCAGCCAATCAATTAATCCGTCAGTCAGTTATTTGAACACTCAGCTTGTAGATCCGTTCGCCAGTCAGTTGGTCAGCCGGTCCGTCAGACAGTCAGTCAGTCCGCTGCCACCACAACCACCACCACCGTCATCATCATCATCAATTATTTATTCATTAATCAGTGAGTAGTGATCACCTTAGACAGGAGAGGATAATCAAACAGATTATAACAGCCACGATGGATATGCTGCTGAGTGTAAGCTCCAAGTAGCCTTGAATGATAGCTTTTTGTTCTTTCCCTTCATCTTTGAATTCCCTAGATGTGATCGTTAACGTTCCATTGACCTAAAATACACGAAAAAGAAATATCCTGCTAATAATGATAATTTAAAGAGAGGAAAGTATGTCAAGCTGGTATTGTAAATATCTGACAGGGTTCTGAAATGCATATACCTGTCTCCATGTTTTCATCAAACATTGTAACCTTTTATTTTTAGCAAGAGTGAGTACAGGTAAAGACTGATTGATTTAATCTCAAGGCTAGTGTTCACTAGCGCATAAACATGCGTATAGATTTCGAATTCGTCGTTTATGACAATCAAATTGGTAGCGCGCCCACCTCGCGAGCGAGGCAGTAACGTCGCTTAATAATAACAAAAATAAGCGGCTGTCAAGGACAACATCGCCTAGTGACAAGGTACACAGATAACGAAAGAGAGAAAAAGAATTCCTTGTTGCTTAACTTGCTTGAAGAGTGGTAACAACTTGAAGTTTAAATTTCATAATGAAGAAGACGAAAAGGAACAAGAACAAGAAGTCACATTTGAAATAAAACTGTTTCTAATATGACCCAGCTTTGCTCTGGGATAATAGGCGAGTGGCTTACCGCAACCAACATCTAACACTGAGAGAAGCTGTTGAAAATAGAAACAACCAAATAACAGCTTTTAAAATTACTTACGTCATATCGAATCCATGTGCAGTTAGCAGATTGAAAATGATCACCGGTGTTACTTCCATTAACCTGGTAAAAGTCGACACAACAACGATTTGAACTCTCGCACAAAATCAATGATTCAAATTTGAAAACAAGGTATTGTGGTGGATGTTTGCTAGTCGTGTATGACAATAGCCGGGGCATGATAAAGATGATGACAACAACGATAATAATAACGACGATGACAAAGACGAAGATGATAATGATGATGCTTTTATACTATATTGTAATGTTAGACAAGTGCCTAAAGGTATCCCCCCCCCCCCTAGGTAACTATTTAGTCACGTGGCACTCAGATGGGTGCAATACCATGTGCTCAGTTGCAGAGTTGAGTTTGTTGTGATTAAACAAGGTTTTAACGCTGAGTTTGCCTGGAAATTTATGGCGTTAAAATATGTATTGTTTCTTGATCGAAACTTCCGTACAATGGTTAAAAGCAACGTTTAATAATTAAAAAAAGAAACTCCCATAACCAGTTGAGCAATATCATAAATACTTAGAACTTTAATTCTCCTCTCAGCCTTGATAGAAAAAATTGTGATATTCACTGATATCGGCGTTCTTTTTCGCGTAAACTTATCACAAATCATTAATCTCACCTCGCTTGTAAAGTTTCGCGGTAGAAGGGATGGATATCCGGGAGGTTGACCTCCGGAAGATAGCTGATTTGGATCAATCCTTAGTCGTAGAGGTTGCCGAAGCCAAAACTGTGTTAAACCAGGCCTTACATGGTATGCACAGACAACAGGGACACCCACGCCATCGTATGCGCGGTAGAGACGGCTTTAAGTGACAAAAAATACTTTAATGTAGCTAATGTACCATAGCGTAACGTGACATGGAGTAATGTGTCGTTGCGTGAAATTATAGATATTTGGAAGCAATAGTTTTGGCAGGAGCTACATGGGCAGCTTGTCTGACCGCTCTAAAGGTGTACTGGGAGATACTCAGCTAGAACACTTACCGGGGGAAAAACCAGGTATGCCTACAAAACGCCAGCAACTGGGTGAAATTGGGAGCTCTACAAGCAAAGTTCCAAACGTCATATTTTAGATACCGGAGTTGCTCGGTAGTCTGCGAAAACAAACAAAAATAAGCTTTAAAACATGAAGAGCAAATATGTCCAAGTACTCATTGTATCACTAATGTGGTATAGTTTAGAGAAGAAAGTCTGTTGCAAAACACTATCCCCAGTCACTTACCACTGCACGACTGCAAAAGGAATTTGAAGGAGAAAGGAATAGGTCTCTGTCTTCGGCTGCGCTGAAAAATATCTAGACAAAGGGAATAACGAAAGCGAATTAAGTTATAACTGAAGGTAAGGCAATATAAGTGATAATAAAAATTACTGTGTTCTGTTTTTAGGCGAGGTAGTTCACTCGCAATGCCTTTCTCCACCCAGGTGCACAAATGAGTACCAGCGAATTCAATGCTGTATGTTAAGGTGCGATGGATAACGTCCTATCCAGAAGGAGTAGGAATATATGTAGTAGTTTTATGCGGCTACTTAAACCGGGATACTCTCTAGCTTAGCGTAGCAGCATTCGAAGTTACACATGGGCTCGATACAGACCTCTCGTGTGCCTCAAAGTCAACAGAAAGAAAGCGTTCTTGGTTAGTACAAGCCATATAGACTCACCTAAGTGCATACCGATTAGAATAAATGCGTGAATTCCTGGATGGCTGGATGGTTGGCGGCCGCATGGGTGAATGGATTGATAGATTGACTGGCTGACTGACCGACTGACTGACTGACTGACTGACTAAAGGGGTAAGTTCCTAAAGAAACTGTGGTGCTGCGTTGGTGGGGAGTATTACAAAATAATTTGGTTTTATCAACTGGGCTGATAATGTGAATTGCCAACCGTAAAGAGATTCGAAAGCTGACGTTTTGAGTCTTAGCCCTTCGTCGGAGCGAGACCGATGACTTAGTGACTGACTAAAAAAGTTAAAAGTCAATTAACTACCACGCCTTGAGCTCATGACTATCAGTTACATTGTCCAAAGTTCAAGATGGCTTTGTATAAATCACTCTTTTCTAACTAAATAACATCTTCTCACCTGAGAGAAATTTAGTGCCACCATCTCGTTTGATTGATTGATTGGACTCAGCATGCTGGCGCCAGTTTTAAAAAAACGAATGAGATAATCGAGGAACAGGTCCTTATTTGTAAAGTTAGATCCCTCGCCGATGAGTCTTCTTGATAGATTCAGCAAGTCTGTCAGGTTCACCGAAGACAACTGAAAAGAAAATAAAACTGGGGTTTCATTGCTTCTGTACATTCCGAGTAAAGTTGAGTACTGAGTAGATAAATCGGCAGTCTACTAACATTGAATGTATTACATGTATCACATGTCTAAGAACTAAGACAGAGAAATTCAGCACTGGTGTTATATACCTCAATCCCGAATTCTTGAAGAAGAGTTCTTTTTTCGCAGTAACATCCCTCTTTGTGACTCCACTGAGTTATTAAACCAAAATCTGAAGAACAGCGGCTGGTGAAGTGTCCTGTAAGAAAAATGAATAGCAAGAAATGACAAAATGAGTACTGAGAATCAGTGCTGCTAAGAGTTCAGACACTCCTCCTCTACTCTCATTTTGAGGAATATTGAAAAAAAAACACGAAAAATGAGTTCTTTTCAAGGGCATAAACATTACAAAAAAACACGTTAGAGCCACATTGTTGCGACGCAATGTTTGACTCGAAAAGGCTTCATTATGAACCAGGGTTCACAATAAAGCCAAGCTCAACAACGTTTGCAGTTAAACAAAGAAACCTAAAGGATATGGCTGTTCAGAAGCTGTAGACGACTTCTACGAGTTCACAAAGAGCCAGGAGAGAATGAGAGTTATTACAATTAACCTCCCATATATTTCTTTCCCCCTACTCCTCGTTTTGGAATTCTCAAGAGGTTCTAGAAATAGCCAATAGATCCTTTGACGCTGATAATAATAATAATAATAATAATAATAATAATAATAATAATAATAGTAGTAATAATAATAATAATAATAATAATAATAATAGTAAACTTGTGGGACATGCCAACAGACCAGGCATCGTCATCAAGAACAAAAACTAAAAACCTGTCTTCACATCATGCACGTCATTGTGTGTATACCTGACATGATCAAGCATGTCATTTCTCCGCATGATCATGATCATGATCTTTCAAATATCTATTTGTATTCTTCACCTTCTACGAGTATATTACGAACTCACAAAGTTCGTAACCAGCTCCCAGTTGGCTTGATAGCTCAGTTGGTAGAGCACTGCTCGAACTAGGAACCGAGACTTAACAAAAATTGAAGGGAAATAAGGCGTATAGGGATAAACTATATTATCCTTCATCCTCTCTTGCAAAGGAGAGCAATTTTGACCTCGCATGTTTCGTCCTCCTTTGGGAGGTGACCTCAATCAGCCCTTGTAAATTGGTGTAAATAAAATCAATTCTTGTTTAATCGTTCAAAGATCACAAATCCCTTAATTTTGTGAATTAGTCCAGATTTTTCTCAAGAAATCAATATTTCAACGCTTTCCGTTTCAGATTTAAAGCTTATAATAACATTCAATTATTACTTTTTTACCTCCAAGATTTGGGTCTATTTCTGAGCAATTCCTCTGCACAACTCTTTCCAAGGCAGTTCTTTCCCAGTATAGGCTGAATTTTGTGTGAAATGGACATACATCTTTGAAAGAATATATATACATCAAACATATGAACACGGTCTCAGTAGACGATACGAAGGGTATGGTTTTTTAGGCAGTTGATATGGGATAGGGTTTAGGGTGCCTCCTCCAGGCTTCCGCAGTAAGTACACATGTTCCTCGCGCTTCATTTGGCATACATTTTACCCGCGCTTGGAAACAGTGACTTTTGTTCGCGCGCTTGGTGTTTGGTGTTTTCCGGCTTAGAATCGTCGGAATGTCACTTAGCGCTTTGCACCGGCTACATGCGTGTTCTCGTTCCTCTGACGTTTGACTTGTCATCTATAATTACTTTCGTTTGGTTTCACTACTTCAAACTGACACTCTAACTTACACTGTGCACAGTCTCTCTCGTCTGAATCATCATTACAATCCTCTCTCTGATTGCACCTGTCGTTTAATGATCTGATTTCGTCTCCACTTTCACACACGTACAGCCTGTCTTTTAAAATGAAGGTCGAGTTTTGCATTCCTGCAAACGTAACATATTTTCGTTTATTCTTGGTTACGAAAAGCTGCATTTGGAATTTCCGTGCGTCTTTTTATTGTTGCAATTACAACTGACAAGAACAAATTCACTTTCCTGCCCAGATATAACGTATGTAACAAATATATAATTAATGTTATAATAAGCAAGCACTAGTTATCGGTTCATGTGTAGTCTGCCAACACACACTTAATTACGTTAATTAATTACACACCTAGGAATGCCCCAGTACAGCGAACTTGACCGCTTTCTAAGTAGCATCCAGGTCTCACTCGTTGCTTCTTGGAGCTGCAAAAGAAGTCGACACCATTCTCCTTCCAACGGTGACCATCAGGCAGGGTTTTGTTTCTCCAAATGCAAGCTATGGAGGCAACAGAAGAGCAGTAAAGTGATCTGCGAATAACTTATTTCACATTCCAATTCAATGACAGGCACCTTTTCTAAATGCTGTGGGGAGTATGTCAAAGCATCAATGGCTGAAAGCTCTTGCTTGAATTTCTGTCAATTACCAGTGTTCCAGAGTAGTATTTGCTGTTGCGGCGACCTGCCATATTTTGGAGCGCGATGGAAGGAAGGGGTATCCTGTGCCAGACTGGCATTCAATTCAAGAGTAGCAACAACGACAATAAAAAATACCTTTGGTAATTAAAACTAATCATGGCATACTTGCCTTTACAAATTCTTTTGTTTGTCTTCAGAAAGGCGGCCACATTACAACCTGTTTGATTGCAATGCTCGGTTTTAAACTCATCACTTGTTATAAACGTTATCCCCCGAGAACAGGTAATAATTCCTTTGTCGCATCTGCAGTAGATGCAGTCGCCAACAGACCAGGCAGCTCCATCAAAATAAGCCATTCCTTCCTCGTCTTGGCACAGGGCTTCTAAAAAAACAGAAGAACGCCTTCCTAAGCCCTGGTTTTTTAGATGAATGCCGACGATGGCTTCAGCAGCACATATTTTCTCTCCCTTGCATTTGACCTGTGCGTGTAACGCTACTGTTACAAAACTATTTCTTAAGGTGTTTCCTTATTCTCTAAATAGTGACTACAATGAGCTACCTAACAGTATCTCAATTTCGAATGGCTCTGTTTCCAACTTACGCTGTTCACAATCGTTTCCCTGTAGACAGTTTGGACTGGGTGTGTCACACACATCATCGCCAGCTCTAAGCTGAAGTCCTTCATGACACACAGTCATGTTCCATCGCATCTGGCTGGCAAGCTCAGAAAGAACTTTGAAAAAAAATTGTGTATATGTAATTTTCACATGAGAATCATTCCTTTAAGTGCAATACGGTTTCTAGGGCTCGTTTTTATGGAAATTGTAGATACAGTATAAATTACTTTATTCTTTAAGTATTTGTTTTTGTCATCTATCCATCCTACTTTCGTTTACTGGCTCAGTTCATAAAAGGACATGTCAAGTAAAGAAGACTGTGCTCGTTGCTTTCTTTCGGTTCGCACAATTAATTCCAAATGGGGGAAACGTTTCAGTTTCTTGGTAGATCATTAGAAGAATCTATGTGTTTATCGCATAAATTTGTTTTCCATGTTACAAAAACGTTGTTCATAATAGTTTACCATTTCTCTTGTGATCTCCTTTACTTACCTGGGCATTTCCTGGCGCAGCAAACAGCACCATTGTATAAATAACACAAAGGTGTCCTCATTGAAGGACATCCCTGGATGGTCTTCTGACCCGTAAACAGGAACTTGCATCCTTGGTACTGCCATGTGTCTCCTTCAAGCAGAATGCGACCATCTTTGGTTGTTTCGATAGCTATATGAGAAAATATAAAATAGTGACAGGTAGGTAATCAAACCTGGAAAATTATGTGGATTCTGAGATAGTTGCAAATTCTGCTGTCACGAAGGTAGGACTTTTAACTCAGCGTCCACAGGAAGACCCATGCCGGAGAGAATCAAAGAACACGACAGGGATACAAATCTTGCCCGTGTCCAGACCTCCGCCGTTTCTGAACACGCCCACGAGACTAGCCACATCCTGTCTGGAATGAGGTCATGTTCATTGATCGAGATCCTCACTGGTACACACACGTTGTCAAGAATGCTATTCACATAAGACTTCACCCTAATAACATCAACAGGGATAGTCAAATTGAAATTCCTGAAGCATGGATGCCCACGATGAAAATACACAACAACAGGACAACGGAACAGTGGAACAATGGAAGGATCGAAATGCACCAATCACAATCGACTTTTCCGATATAAATAATGTCGTGCAGTCAGTCGACCTCATCGCCTGAAGAAGACTAACAGTAAGCAGTCGAAGGGTCGGGATTTACATCTCAAGTGACAACATCGTGACACAAACGGTAAAACGCCTTATTATTTCATCTACCACGATTAATAATAACAAACTTTTGCGCTAACCATTACTTCATTTTAGGTTAAGGGGCCCTAGTCAGCCACAGCTTTGTTTTTGTTAACATGCGAGGGTTGGCTATATTATTTTATTCGGAACAAATCGAAACGAAGGAAATCACTGTCAAACTACTATGATAAGTGGATAAAGATGGTGAATTTTAAGCTCGGTAATGAAATGTGAAATGTGAATTGATCAACATGACACAAGCCTAGGACATATCAAACTCACGGGGTACAAATAGTCCCTAATTGAATTTTGAGACCACGCCCACTTCAACGCCCCACTGAAATCAAGGGCGATTTTCGAGCCTTCTATCATCGTCCTGATTCTCTGTATAAAAAGTACTCAATGTACCACCGAAATGTTAAACTATAATATTATGGCTTTCCATTTTGTATATTTTCTTACTTTAAAGTAAAGTTTTTCCCTCGTCATTTTAACCTTTTTCCTGAGCGGTTCCGTCAAAATCAACAAGGCGTTCATGATCAAAACACGACCGAGCAAGGAGTCTTCGGCGATATCTCTTTTACGCAGGCCCAAATTGAAAATGTACCGCCAAAATCAAAAAGTGGAACAAATTTCCTTTGTTTTGATGTGTAAAGTGTCGAACAAAAAGCAGATTTGACCTCGTCAAATGGCCTTTCAAAACAGCTATATCTTCCTCCTTTTGCTTTTGTCCAGTTTTATAAGCGTGAAAGCAGTAGGAGAGGAATCGGGAAGCTCAGAAAGTGCTTCGGGGATT
>OMLO01004745.1_pt1 | contig 11379 bp, 6 predicted proteins | sample 1674811 | NCBI WGS metagenome assembly OMLO01 (sample SAMN06265003, study PRJEB25207) | coral metagenome | isolation source: Coral host | place: Mexico:La Bocana,Puerto Morelos, Mexico | collected 2008-11-13 | reverse complement strand
AGTTGATATAACCAAATTACCTTGTTACCCCCACCGACGCAGCACCACAGTTTCTTTAGAAACTTTCACCCTTTACCAATTTATAAGAGTTCTTGTATCATATAAAATCCCTCTTACACTGTTCATTTGACATACTTATTACCTATGCTTCGATGTTCGTTTGAATACATTGGTTGTGGTGAAAACTGAAGCCAGAAATTGACTTGTTTCACAGAATTAGGATTCCAACCATACACTTACAAAATATTGTGTTGTTTCTTAAAATCTTTTGAAAACTAAAAAATATGTTTTTGACAGGTCCAACTCAGACATCTCAGCTACTAATACACATTTATTGTGCGAAAAGAGCAATAGTATTGGAATCATTAACTCCACTACATCTGGTACACTCTACAGTACAACAACTATTAAGGTATGGTGAAGGTTACTGTCGTGTGAACATCATAGTTTAAGAGAACTTTCCTAAAGAGCAAACCTGAAAAATCTGTGTTCTTCACACTCTACAAGAGTGGTAGAAACAAAGAAGAATAAAAATAAAACTGAAAAGAATAAACCTGACCTTAACAAACAATTACACCATTTCAACACTTTTTTAACTCTGTACTTTCCGGTTCACTGTATTGTAACGCATTACGTCATATTGTAAATAATTTATTCATATTTTGTATTAAATAACTGTATCACGTACTCGTTATAATTCACTATTAAACTGAAGATGGCATAAGCATGCCGAAACATGTCTTTAAAAATAGTTGTCCGTTTTCTTCAAAAAATAAAAACTGCAACAAATTTTGCAAAAGATAGAGCACCAAGAGTAAGAGCCATTTAATAACTGAAAGGAAATGGTACAGAAAGAGGCTCTTGGCACTTTTTGTAAGATTTTGAATTTATGGGTACTGCTGACCAGGAATGGGAATCCATTGATGGACTAGCGTCATGCTTGTGAGAGAGAAACTACATTGCTAATTAAAAGCCAGTAAACATGACTATATTTCTAGCCTCTTCGCGCCTTAGTTGCCTAGCAGCAAATTAAATACCTGGAAAAGGCTATTATGTTTTCAGCCCACAATAACAATTTTTGTTCTCAACATGTGACAAGATCCGGCCAAAACCGGAAAAATCTGGTGATATCTCCCGAATGCAATTTAGACTTTTTGTGACAATTAGTTCGGAATTTATCAAAAATATTTACGTACCTTGGAAGTTTGTCCTTGGACAGAATCTGTTTCTTACGTGTCCTGCTGTGAAGAGGTAGTGGCTAAGTTCAAGTATCAAATAGGTATTTAACCATGGAATTGTTTTATTTTTAACATGTTGCTCTATAAGTTATTCATTTCCAAGAACAGACCCTACAATACATTTTGGATGCCCAGATTTGAAAATCCTGGCTTTAAGCCTGCTATCGACTACACTGTATACAAGGCCTGGACAAAACGAATTATCTCTTAATAGGCTAATAAGGTAAATTTAATGTGTGTGGTTTTTTTTTCACTGTAAGGAAGGGGAAAGTGGTGTAACTGACCACAAGCACACAACGACGGAAACGATACATCACAGCAGAGAAAGCAGCTTTACAGTGAGAAAGAAACCAGTGTAAGTTATTATTCATTTATTGTTAAGCAAGTACAGACCAGCGACAAGTTTGCTCTTACGTGTTTAACACGTTATCTAACTTATGACACAGGAGAGCAGCTTCCTGTGCTACTGTTGATTCTGACGCACATACAAAACAGCTGATACGGCAGTACTCTGTAGCCACACCGCAGATCTCTCCAAAGAGGCCATTTAGACTGCCACGAACGAGCACGTTTGCTCTGGTGAGTAGATTTAAACAGCTAACCACATTATTCGAAAACTGATCACCTAACAGCGCTATACCATATTAACACTGACCAATTAACAACACTCTGCTACTAACAGGATGCATGTTTTCCTTTGTCTGTCAGCTTGTTTTCTGTACGTCTACCATCATTTTTGATGTTATTTATTTTTGTCGTGTTTTATTTTGTTCTTATTGGTAAATAGTCCCAGATGGTAATGACTTTCATTTTGTGTTCTTTAGGGGAATTCATTACTCAATCAGACAAAATCTTTGGATTCAGAACAGTCGTCAAATGAGGTACAAAAAGGCATCTAATTCAGCTGTTAAATTTACTGTAACCTTCCCATAAACAGTAGAACCTCCACTAACGTACACCACTCTACAACGGTCCATACATTCGCTCTAAATTTAACCTCTCTGCAGCAGGCCTCCGGTAACGGCATCTAGAGCGCGTCCCAGCTGCCAAAGCAACCTCTCGACAACGGCCAGTTTATCAACAACTGTCAAATGGTGCCTACAAAACTGACCTTTTTCTTGGAAAAGACCGCTAAACTTGACCCATACTGCGCGTTGTTGGTCCCTGTTTCTGCTTTGTGTCTTTTGTTATTGGTATATTTTTGCATGCGTGAACATGCTACACTAAGCAAATTTTAACGGCCACTTTTCTACAACGGCTACTTTCCTCTGTCTCCAAGATGGTCGTTGTGGAGAGGTTCGACTGACTGTAATTATGCACAAATTACAGGCATTAGTATGCAGTGTACGATTCTACCAATTAAGGTCATTCCCCAGTATTGCACTGCGCATCCCCTACTGCGCACAATTTCACACGTGATTAGCGCGCGCGCATTACAAAATGGCGGCTTTTTCTTTACGGCTGGAGCCCGCCATAGAAGTAAATCGTCATTTCTCCGAAAACGAGTGTGGTGACCTATAATTTTTTTCTGTTGTTTTGAATTGAATAATAAATTTCTCTATGTAAAATAAATATGGCCCAATTCTCAGTGTAGAACAAGAAGCAATCGTGGGAAACGTGAATTAAGCAAGCAATCGTGACAATAATCATAGTGCTATTATAAGGATTTATAGGGTACAAACATGGTGCGTTTTCTCCTAAACGAACATGGGGATCCTTCATTTTTATTTCAAAATTTAAGTTCCTATAATATAAACAATCAATAGTTTGAGAAAAATCTCAGTGCAGGTTCTATTTCAGTGGAACGACCTTAAGTGTTGTGTGTGGATGGCTGTGGGGAAGTAAACTGTGCTCGATGATTTCTCATAAGTTTTGATGATTCATTGCAGGATCTTTCTGATGAAGTTATCTTCCAGAATTTAAAGTCACCGTTTGGATGGAGCAGCTCACAATCTGGTACTCGATTCTGAAGTCTTGCGTTGCCATTTGTCTTGTTAACTATTGTGATTTGTCTAATGTGTCAAATGTTGATTGCCTCGGGTGTCTCTTCCCTGAGGACAATAATTACAACTGCACGTATTGTTGTGTAACATCACGTTTGCAAGATAGTTTGCTACAGATAATCATAATGTTGATAAAAGTGCTGTATGTAAGTCTTAAAAACATATACATTGTACAAACAAGGTATGGTATGAGAAATGCTCTACAGCTATGATGTTATTGCGTTTGAACTCATTGGTGTAATGTGGGTGTCAACAAAAAGCCAGTGATTATGACTTTTGACTGAAAAACTTACTCTATTTTGATCGTCTGAAGGCTGATTGAAGAATTGCACTCGATTACAAGTTACTTGTTTGGTAATAGTCTTCTATTTCATTAACAACATTTTCTGTTTTTTAATTTTAGGGGACGAGTCTTCTAACAAGGTGTCGCTGAACTTATCCACATTGGAGTGAGTTTCACTTTCTTCAACTTAGTAGCAGTACTTTGAATCAAACCTAATGATATGTAAATGTTACACTGTAAATTTCTGAACTTTCAGAGACGACGTGCCTCAGTGGACAAACGCTCTTCAGCTTGGAACGTTGTCGTCAGTTTTATCTCAAGTAAGAAGGCTTAGTTTTTAAGAATCCTTTATGCTTTTAATGTAAAATTTTCAATGCGCTACGTGGTGTAAATATGATATGATTTTTTTTTATCAATGGGTTGTATACTTGCTACCTGCAAAAGAGAAGTTTCGCTAGTGGTTTGTAATTTTCAGCCACCTTGTAAGGACTTTCGTTTTTAATGAGCGAGTGTCCATAAAAAAAATGCTGCACTATGGAAGACGTCTCTAAGTTAGTTATTTCCTTTTTCCTTCCGTATTCATGAAAACGGGAAATAATCATTGATGATGACTTTGATTACTTTGCTTTAGTTTATGTCGAAAACAGTTTTTCCTCTTTAGCAATGTAAATCGTTGTTACCAAAATATATTTTTAAAATTTGCCTCTGTTATTTAATTTACTAGGTAGTGCTTCAAACAATCGAATGTTTAGCGGATACAAGGTGGGAACTACGAAGGATGGGACAGCAGGTAAGTCGTTACTGTATAAAGAAGAGAATTCACTTTTAGAATAATGGAAGGCTGGAAAACTCCGTAGTACCTTAGTACCCTTCTGAACCTTATCCCCAGAAAAAATGGGGGACCACACGTTGTAAAAAAATTCTTTGATGTCGATGGGATTCGAACCATAGACCTTCAGACTAGATGACTATTGCCCTGCTGACTGGCTACAAGGCCAGACAAGAGCAAATCGTATATAATTACGGTTTTCATTCGTGGCCAGTCTTAAAAAAGTATTTTCTGGCTCCCCAGTGTTGTGTGAAGCAACATTGCATTGGAAATTGATCACTTAACTGTGTATGGATTTAGGACGGTCAACTTGCCTTTTCCATTATTTTCAGGTTCTTCCACTTGCCACAGAAGTAGTGAGATGGTTTGACATGAAGCCCTTGGAAATCCTCTGGGACAAATATCTGTCGCGGGAACACACACTGTTATGTTACGGCAGCTGTATTGCTCTTAGATACTCCATCCTTCATGCTGGCCGCTTGATGCATTTCCTGGAACAGCCCCCACCGAGCTGGAAGGTACGATCTCTCTTATGCACCACGTATTTAGTTTGGGTTTTTTGTTTTGTAAAGCGCGAAACCCTAACCACACTGTGTGAAGGCGCGGTGGCTACATAGGGTTAGGGTTTAGGGTTAGCTTGCTTTGTTTTTGCATTACTGAGCTAAGCAATTTACTCAAAAAAACTCGCGCCATTTTCAAAACAAATCAGAAGTAAAACCAAAACTTTTCCCCAGCTATTCGTCGGCGACTTTGAGTTTTACTTTGTTGACTTGACGGTCCTTTGTGACTGACCAGACTGATTACTTTGATTCTACGGCACTCAGTTTAAAACCGTTCTATTGCACCACGTATAGACGCGGTCCACGTGAATTGTGTGTGGCCACTTTATGATAATACAATTTAGCCCTTTCGTAAGGTTTAGTGATTTATAGAGTCCTGAATAAACCTCATATCAGCGAGGTTTTATAGGTTCATGTAGACCATGGTCAAGCATTCGCAGTTTGGCTCAAATTTTATTTCAATATGTGTCTGCTGGTTCTTGTTGTTAGGATCCAGAGAGCTGTGGTCGCGCGGCTTTGACAGTTGTAGCAGAGATTCAGCGAGGCCTGAAGAGATGGCTGAAACAGGTAACGGTATAAGAACACTAGTCCCCTAAGGATTATCTTGAATATAACGTCAAGGCAAACCTGATCTGCAAATGAGCGGCGTTTTAAGATATAGGGAGGGAGGGATGATCGCAGGTTAGGGTAATCCCCCAGCAAATTATGATCCTTGCAACAATGTTACTTGGGTGTGTCGGAAAGTCAGTCGCCTTATGGTTGATGTGTTTGGTTGGTTCGAGTTTTACCTCAGGCCTGTGTTAAGGTGGTGTCACCAGTATTGACTTCTAAATGTATGGTTGAATTGGCTTTGTTTCTTTATTTCCGGCGGGCATACTCGGAGTTCCTCTTTCATTTTGCCTAATGATTTTTTAAATTCATATCCGCAGGTTCAAGATCTACTCAAAGATCCTTGCTTTGATAAGCTATCAGTTGTTGCTATGGAAACCATTATGATGTCCCACATCTGTTTTCCTCGTGATGCCGACGACTATGAACAGGTCACAATTCATGCATGCCAACATACAGATCGTACTGAGCTTTGAATCATGATTTTTACAGTTAAACGTTGTTCCTAAACTTCCCATTCACCTTCTGGTCAGTTGTTGTAATGCTATAATTCACAGGTTTATTTTAATCATCTCAGCAAAATTACAAAACTAATTTGCCAAATTCCTCAGAGCATTCTTAAATGCAATCGTGTGAGAGGAAGTGGACTTCCTTGTAATAATTATTTCGAACACAGAGTAAAAACGTTGATTGAATGGAGTTTTTATGAATTAACGTACATCTCTTCTCCTTACAGAAACTTAGAGAAGAAGAAATAGTTTTAAACAAGATTCTGTTTCTTTACATGTGTTCGTTACCGGCCAGTCCTCTAAGTAAGTCACATTTATTTATTTATTTATTTATTTATTTTCTGTGTCTTCCACTCTATTTTAGTTTCTTGTGCTGGATTATGTCTGCAGCTGATTGTGCGAGCGCGTTAAGTCAACTATTTGAGGGCGGTTTATTTTATGTTCTCTCTGTGCGAAAAAAAAAAACCCTGGAAAACAAACAAACAAACAAACTTTCCTTTGTAAGCAACATTGCGGAGTTTTCTTGTCACGAAAGGCGTCTCTAAAAGTCTTATTTAATCATATTAGTTTTTCATGAAGGAGAAAGATTACAAAAAAAAATTAAACAAAGCAAATAAGAACATGTCAGACAAATAGAGTCAGGTTGATATGCATCTGCATCGTTTTCAGTCTTAACTATTTTGCATGAAAAAAATAACATTTCTGCAGTTGAGTACTGGACGCGACGAGCAGGATGTTCGCGCCTCCCACGTAGCGATTATTTATAAAATCCCATGCTTTCCATGCAGCAAGATACAGACTTCGTCTCGGTCCATAAACACGCAAAGAAAGAACTTGGCCAATATCCCATCTTGACCTCACGCTTGGTCAGTAAGGCCCGGTTCATGCGTCGCATTTCTGCCGTGTCGGATTCAATTCAACGAATTAAATTCGACAGAAATTCGACGTTTGCATTTCTGAGGCACATTCGACTGGTCTTGTTGCATTATCGACAGAAATGCGACACCGATTCAAACGTCGATTTTTTTTGGCCGTGTCTCATCTAGAACCTACATTATTTTTAGGAATTGAACATGCGTAAATGTGGTCCCGCCAAAGAACTAGGCCATTCTCGTCCCAATGCAACCTGAACATAATTCTAACACATACTGCTGTATTGTCAACCTTCTCTCTCTCTCGTACCATGGGCCGATACTTTTTCGCAAAATTAAAGTCCTGTGTTTCACATTATCTTCGTCCGCCATATTGAATACTCTACGTTTAATACATTTTCTGTTGATAATTCTGAATTAAGTGCGACACAAGTACGACGTCTTCTGAATCTACAGTCGCATTTTTACCACGCTTAATTGATTTGAATTCGACACGGCAGAAATGCGACGTATGAACCGGTCCTAACCCTTATATATTTCTTCCTAAGCGTCCTCGATGTATGACGTGGGGTGACGTTGCGAGGTGAATTTCGTGCGTTGTAAGGAAGCACAGAAACAGTGGACGCCACCGTCCGTTAAGTTGGAGGTGAAAGGGCAAAAGATACCTTGAGCAAGGAAGGCTCGGCTAAAAGAGTTAAAAAAATAGTAGTCGAGATTTGTTTTATTTAGTCCACGTTTGCTTTCCTGGGGCCAACTTCACCAATCGTACGTTATGTTAATGTTGAAATGCAGAGTTTTCTTTATCTGAATTTCTCAATGACAAGTGTCGTTTTGTGCTGAGTTATAGCTTGACACCAGTGCAGCTGTATTTAATTGACCATTTCAGTAAAAAAAAGGGCGAGTTTACGCTAGCATTTTAGTTTAATGGTTAAAGATAGACGATAACGCAAGTTTTGTACCGCGGGCAGGCCCATTAAATAACAGCTTTTTTGAACTATGTTAATTGTTAAGGCAATTGGCCATTTCCTAGCTCCTTTGACTTATAAGTGTAAAACGTGTCATATGAAAATTTCGTTTTCTGTATAAAGTTGATTTTCATGTAAATCAAAACTTTTTTATGTACTTTTTTTATGTAAATAGGGATATCTCGGCAGGATTCGTTGCGAAACAGAAGCAATGCACAATTTGGATATAACCGATCCCAATAACCATAAGCAAATTTGTTTTCTCTGCATGGGCTCTCCTATGAAACGAAATTTTCGGAATATCTTATCTTGTTTTCCTATGTTTGCAGGTGCTTAAATGTAGTTCGCAGATAATTTCAAGTTTTTATTAGTATTTGTAGATCGTATCGTAGCCAACAGCGCTTTCCAAGTCATTCCATCTCACTCGTGGTTTGTATTTTACTTAAAAAAAAATCTATCGGAAACGTACATTCACAGGAAATGAAAATGACTTGCGACAGAGCTTGTTTAGAGGCAGGTGTGCTTCTCAAAATGGCTTAGCATGCGCAATGTTTTGTTATTTTCAAATTCAACAATTTTATTAATGTTCTCTCATGCAAAGCATTAATGAAATTGTGCCCTTGATTTTGCCTTGAGGTTGATAATATTCAAATTAACCGGTTTTAGATTCCTGTTTTGGGTTTTGCAAAATTTCATTAGATGCTGACTGCTGACATTAATATCGTTTACTCTATATTGGGGGAAGTATTGAAACGTTTTGTTCAATGTGTTTTAATTATGACGTATTTAAAGACAGGAGTAGTTTGACTTTGTCGATGAGGATCACGAATCGTTCTCAATCAACAGTTCCACTTGAACCTATGTATCAGATGTGCAAGATATTGGGAAGGCTTAGTCGAGGAATATCACTTTGGCTTCTTTAATTGAGCACTAATTTGCAGCGTGGGAAAAGTCTTGACATCGAATCCTGTTGTTCTTCGTGCGCTGAGAAAAGGGAATTAATTTTTATGAATAATCTGTTGCACGAATCCATATCATGAAGAAATCTTCGTGTGAAGGCGTGCGACAATACGTACCTTCAATCAGCGAACTCAAAGATCTTCGTTGGACATTTTTATTGAATTGCATTTTCAATATTTTCCTATCCTACACAGCAGTCACGTTGAACGTCGTAACTATCCACGCGATAAGAAAAACTTGGTGTTTGCCAAAGCCGTTGAGAACATTGCTTCTGAGTCTTGCTGTGTCTGATCTCGGCGTGGGTGTAATGGTTCAACCATTTTGTATCTCGCTTCTGGTCAAGTGGCTGCAGCGTGATAATCCCGGTTGTGACGCCTATAAGTTGTTTTTCATGGTTATGAGCTTGTTTGCCTTAGCGTCGTTTTTTGGTGTTGTTCTCATAAGCCTGGACCGGTTCTTGGCCATCCACTTGCACCTCCGATATCGGGAACTTGTGACGCACAATCGTGTTGTTACTGTGGTGATCTTTGTGTGGATTGTCAGTGCAGTTCTGTCCTTAATAACGGTGTGGTATCCGGGGGAGAGCTCTTTGATTGTGTTCGCTGTAGGAATTACTTGCCTTCTCTTTACCACATTAATTCTTTACAGGATTTTTGTAGTTTTCCGTCGTCACCAAGAACAGATTCAAGTGCTTCAAGTACGACAAGGAGCACAGGATAGTGACATGGTGAATTTCGCGAGTCTTTTGAAATCTGCACTCGGTATATTCTACATCTATGTTGTGTTAATGCTTTGTTATATTCCTCGAGCTTTTAGCTTGGTCGCAACAGCAATCTTTGAACCAAATACTGCTCTGAAGGCGTTTTTAATTTACTCGTGGACACTGGTGTTTCTTAATTCATCTTTGAACCCGATAATATACTGCTGGAAGATGAGACACATTCGATGCACTATGATGAGAATACTGCAGAACATGTATCGGCGCCGCAGAAGTGCCTCGTTTGGACGGGATACAGCCCGCACCTCAAGTGAATTCACGACTGCTCTTTAATATGAAATTAAGGCTCGTACAAACGAGAGGATTTTATTGAGAAGGCTAGCGTATTCTGTAGAGGAGGGAGGTTTTAGAGAGTCAAAGGGGAAGATAAATCAGTGTTGTTATCAGAGATCGAAGATTTATTTGAATTCAGCTTCAGTTTATACACATTCAAAGGGATATTGTCGCATCATTCAGTATCAGTAGTGTTGTATTCAAAGTAAATACAACTTGATGTAAATTTTGCTTCCTTTATTGCGCTGCGCTTTGTTTTAACCCAGGCGTTACACAATAGATAAAGCACGTAGGGTTATGCTAAATCCCCCAAAAAAGAAAACCAGTAAAAGCTATATATCGGGCCTTCATTAGGTTGAGCTGAGAGAAAATATTATTTTAAGTTTGGTGTCATTAAACAAGAAATTTCATTATAAATGCAGTAAATGGACCCTGTTTTGTCCATTCTAAGTAATCGTTGGCAGTCAACCAACAATCCATAAATGAATTGTAAAACAACCTGTTCATTTTCTAACGATGGCTACTGATTACAAGATCGTTTAAAGCCATAATGAATCAAGACCGAAAGAGTTTTAATTGCAATATCACACCAAAAGATATGAAATGCAAATATAATCTTAAATTTAGATCTAAGCCTATAGGCTTACTCAGATTTAGATCTTAAAAAACGCGCATTTATTTTCCGATTTTCATCCATCCGTAGTCTTCTATTATTTTATGTTATTTCGCGGTAGACGATTAGAGGCTTTTGATGTTAACGTGACGAATTAAGAGGAACTTATTCATAGCACGAGAATATTGGGAACTGCGAAATACAAACGATATGTAGATATGACCATCGCAGGTGAAATCGCAGTTTAAGCAATTGCAAAGTATGCCCTGAAAGGATTTTCAAGGCCTGGACGGGGTTCCAACCCGCGGCCTCTGCGCTTGCGCGGCATTGTTCTTCCAACTGAGCTGTGAAGACCCATACATTTAGAGCAGGCCATTTTATTGAATTCGATTTATAATGAGTCCATAATGAGGAGTAGTTGTAACTGCATGCAAGAAAACAATAAAATTTAAAGTTCAAGTTCAAGGAAATAGCACCATGAACCTTAATCAAGGAAAGCCCAACTATTGCTAAAACAACTGAATAACTTTGATATACCTGTCTCTTAGCAGTAACGCTCTACAGATTATTCAGACGTCGAATGGCAAACCGGTTTGCTGAAAGTAGAATTAAAGAAAATCAGGTGAAAATAAGTGCAAGTTTTTCTTCATTTTTATGATAGATTTAATGTGAAAAAATGCAAAGGGCACTTTTTGCGGAACAGAGTGTATTGTGTCTGCCCTGTATTGACAATGCATTCCCATAGGATAGGATGCGGAGCTACATAATGCTCTCAAATTGCCAGAGTGACTTATGCGTTTCAAAACTTTATCGACTTAAATTGCGACTACAATGAGTACGATGGCCACATCTTCATTTCATAAGATCATTTTCGTCTCATGTCGCTC
>OMLO01004744.1_pt1 | contig 11379 bp, 7 predicted proteins | sample 1674811 | NCBI WGS metagenome assembly OMLO01 (sample SAMN06265003, study PRJEB25207) | coral metagenome | isolation source: Coral host | place: Mexico:La Bocana,Puerto Morelos, Mexico | collected 2008-11-13 | reverse complement strand
GTGATTTCTTTGATCCCTGCCGATGATTTGGAAAAATCACCCGCTCCAATACTACCTTACAATCACATTCCCCATGTTCCAGTATTTAAGAAGAAAGCACTCGCCGACTTAGATTTGCGAGATTACTACAGCGTTGTTCAAACTTTTGACGAATTTTATTCAGCGACGGATGAGTACATTTGGAGCGCAGATGTTCCCGAAACTCCACCGCCGTGTTATACACAAGCGCTTGATATGACGTTAACTGCTGTTGCAGATGAACTTAAGAAAGAGGTACAGAGCGAAGATCCCGTGGTATGACGGCCAAGATCTTTTCATCACGACTGAACTTGAAAAATTGCAACAACGGACGTCGAACAATAGTATTGTCCTGTTTTTTGGCGATTTAAGTCAGTGTAAAAGAGAACCCTAGGACGCAGGTCGCCTAAGCTCGTTATATGAGTTTGTACCGTGTCGGTACAGTTACATAACAATACCGGATTTGTTAGAAAATATACTCTCTTTTTATAAGAATAATGTTTATCATGCCCAGGCTTAATTCTGTCGATTTTATGCTGAAAATATTCTTGAAAATATGATAAGATTATAGCGTATGAAAGTTCCATTTTAAAATGTATTGGATATCAATTGCAACTGTCCATGTTTAGAAATGAAGTTGAAGATATTTTGGAGCCAGACTGCGGGCAATAAAGCCTGTACTGATGAAACACTTAAAACTTCTTCAGAAGTGTTATTAGCATCATAAAACCGATCGCGACAACCGCTGTGCGGCTAGTCTTTTAGAAAAAGCCGGAAGAATTTCATACGGTTTAGGTAAAACATATAATTGCGTTATATTTACAATTTTCAGCACAAAAAATTATATTCTTTGGCAAATTTCAACCTCGACGGTTTTTTAAATATTCGTATACATAACCTCTATATGCTCTTGTAAATATATAAAAAAAAGAGTGCACAGATAAATTTTCCGTTTTGGGTCGTCTGGAACAGTAAATTACATAACAGTCGAAATACAATGATCTGTATGGGAAAAAACAGTTGTATTTACCTTAAAATATGAACGACTATTAAAGACAGTAATTGTACATTACTTTCATTAGGTGTGTCGCTGGGCGAAGTTGGCGTCTGTATAAAGTAAATGTCGGCGTTACGTAACCGTCAAAATGTAAGGACTGGTATCAAAAAAGTTGATGTATAATCATTCAGTCTTTAACCTGTATATATGTGGTGGTATTCAGCAATAAAAGTACATTTCTCATTTAAGAATGTCGCTTTCTGTTTCTTGTGAAGGTCGAGGGAGGCTGAAAACATGTATGTTATTGCCTTACAAGTGGGGTTGTTTACGCAACTTCGGCTTACACGCCGTCTACAAACCATTCGTAAAAATTTAACGAGCGAACGAGCGAGTAACTCAGATACTAAATGAAAAAAGAAGGAACAGATTTATTTCGAACTTCTCTATATAAGCTGCATTTAGTTAAGCAATTAAGGTCCCCAAAATTATTTTTTCCGGCGTGAAATTTCGTGCAACGTTTGAAGAGTTGTACTACAAAACCAACTTCTGTAAGTCGTTGCGTTGCGGAAATCAGAGTTTCTCACCCTAAATTTAGTGGCAGAAAATTCGTTAAGCGTACTCCACAGATATTTTCTCAAATACAGCAACGATCAGAGAGGTAAACTCGACTGAAATTGACTCATTTTTTCCTTAAAATTGTACAGAGAGAGAGACTGAGAGAGAGATATCTATATAACAGCACCGAGCTACAAACAGCTAAATAAACTCTCACAAGTTCAAAAAAACTCAATTGAGTTTACTCACAGCGACTTTCCTTACGGGTTTAAAGGCGAACAGAAATAAATTTTCGTTGATTAATCGTCTATAGAGGTGAAAAAGGGCGAAAGATTGACGATTATCACTCCATGTAACGGACTCCGCTCGCTGTGGCGGTCCGGAAATGAGAATTCCGCCCGATCCAGGAACCAATCAGATTGCAGGATTTGTTGAATTCCGCCCACTCACGAGCTTAGAAAAAATATATTTTAAGTAAGTTACGTAACATTCGCAACGTTGCGATTTGTGTGAATGAAAACTGTTGTACAATTTTTGAGACCTAAAAATATAAACGAGCACTTAAGTGAACCGGAAGAAATTTTCCTATTTAACTCTCATTGATTAGTGTGGCGTATTTTATTTGGTTCCGGTGAAGTTACGTACATGAAATGCAGGTTATAGTAACAGTCTAAATATTAGGATAATTTAGTGTGGGGTAAAACGGTTGTATGGCCTAAAAATACGAAGAGTAAAACGTTTGCACTCACGTGGCCAGCACACATGCAAATTTATTAAAACAAAGAAAGTGTTTACATAAGACCAGAGTTCAGCTCCCTGATTTTCAACCTTGTTCCCAGGGCTTTTCCGGTCCGTTAAAGATTTCTCTATGGAAAATTCCCTTGAAGCAAGGTTGCCTGAATTTCGAGAGAAAAAAGACTGCCAGAAGAATACAGGGAAAGCGAAAGCCGATTTTTCCGTTAGTGTGGTAAAACCAATTTTTCCGTCGAGAAACTAAATGCAAGGGTCTTTTCGCTGGAAATTCTTCACATCGCACATCTTGAAGACGCAAGCCCGAAATTTTTCAAGTTCGTCGCTTGTAATCCGTGTCAATCTTCTCCATCCTTAGCCATCCTTGTTCATTTATGGTTTTTATTATCTCTTTAGTGTTTTTCTATCTTAAGTAAACTTATATTTTCAGGTTTCCCTTAATTAAAAGGTAATTTTGTATGTGTTCAAAATAGTTCAAAATACTGCGAGTGAATGAGCTCCTGTAATGAAAGCGCAGACATCGCGGACAAGTTAACAGACACAATTCTCTTTCTCAAGAAAACCGTACACCGGAAAAGTATTTTGGCGCTGTGTATTTCAAAAAGTTATAATCACCCATCAATTGATGAAAGTAATCCAATTTTATTAATCAGTTGTTCAAAGTTAATGTAAATCTTTCGTCAACGGCATTTAATTATCTGTTAATTATAATCTTGTGCATTACTCATTTTGGAATAGGTAAGAAGGAAATCTCGGCGTGTTGCAACAAGAGCAATCTTATATTACCTATAGCATTGACGAGGTAATAAGTCTGAGATTGGCTTGTAGGATTTTTCATTTTGACTGACAGAATGAGCAGATTTCTGTGGTTTTCTGTATAATTCGTCTTCCAATTTCTGTTCGTTAATTGCAAAGATTTCATCATTCAGTTGCCACGCTGGTTTAAGTTTCCTGAAAGGTGCCGACCAACGGTACATAAGTGTGACCCTGTCGGATGTCCACTTGTCATACAGTGATTGCTTTTCCAGAAAAAAAAACAAGCTTATTTTTTAGTATGGTGGAATATTTTATAGGCCTGCTCCTGCACTTCAAACAATCCTCTTCGAAATTTTTGATCGCGTCGAAGAGCGGGTTTCTTGAAACCCTAATCCATTTGCAGACGTAAATATGTAATAGATTCTCAACGAACAATCGATACTTTTTGGCTCAGAACTCTGCAATTAATAAAAGTCTCTATAAATACATGACTTCGGCTAAACAAGAAGGATTAAAACAAACGTATTAACATTCTCCAATCTATTTGAATTTGTAAACTAACGAAAATTTAGTTTCTTCTAGAACTCACGGTAGAACGATTTATAGCCTTGAGTGACAAACAGACTTTCCGGGCATAAGTCTCCAGCGACAATAATGATTGTTTTGAGAATATCGCGTGACTGTAGACATGGGAAAATAGATGTCACCGGAAGGAAAAAAAACTGTGTTTAAGGATGGCTGTATCTCGCTGACGTCACACGGCAGGCGGCTCCAGTCACGTTGACAAAAACCGTTGTAAATGAACTCCACGATTTTTGACGAGAGCAGTGTACACCGATCTTCGAGCTGCAAAGAACAGTGGCCTGAAAACAGAACGTTTTGAATCTGTAGGGCCTACATCTTTGGAGCATGACTGGAAATACTACAAATACTGAACAAGACACGCGCAGATCGTTAAACTGTGAGAGAAAGCTTTACCTATGTACTTCAAGTCTCTTTATTTCAGCAAGTGCCGTTCTGCTCGTGTTTGTTGTTATTTTATTTGCTAAAGATTGCCCTGGTTGTCGTACTTTCGTGGTTAGCATTTTGACTACGCTCGCCATTGTGTTGTTTGTTGCTGGACTACTGATATTGTCGAAAATACTTTGCGGTGAAACAAGACAGAGCCACGTAACTCCTCAAGTTGTCATCTCTTTCATTCCCACTGAAGATTTGGAAAAATCTCCAGTGTCTTTCCTGTCTTATAATCAATTTCCTCACGGCGAGCCGTTTACTGGAACTTCTTCGATCGATTTACCAGACTATTTTACTGTGGTTCAAAATATTCATGAAGTTTATTCGTCTCTGGACCAGGACGTTCGGACAGAAGATGTTCCTGAAACTCCGCCACCGTGTTACGAAAAGGCGATTGAAATGGCATCTTTTCAGTAAAGCAAGACACTAACTTGAGATGGAGACAGATTCTACGAAACAGGGAAATATCGAATTTATTGCCTCACAGGGAAATACCGAAGATGCTAGCCTGTAAAACCCATATTATATAGGGTTACGTGGTCTTTGATCGAATTCTAAGAAAGCCGGGGGACACGCCTGTCTGCGCAGCTTGCGTATGCGTGGTCGCTAGTTTCCGGTTTCGCGACATAGCGCGTGCCATTCTCGTTCCTCACGAGTTCGTCGTGAGTTGGTCGCGTCCACATCACTCCATATCACTACATAACACCGTGACTCCATGACACTTCATATAGATACACAAAATATGGATACATTAAGTTTAGTGGAAATTACCTGAGCAGAGACCAGCTTTTGAAACCAAAATTAATACTCGAGTATGTTTTTGTTTTATTTATTCAAGGTCTCTTTTTAGGCCGTTTTTATGTAGCTTAAAGACATCCTTCCGTGATCGTACTCGTCACGTAAAAAGGATAGGTCTGCAGGATAGAAAAGCTAAGTCGAAGAAAGAATCTAGAAATCTATGCTTAAAATGTAGTCAGGGATTAATATCAGTAGTACACATTGGAAGTTGGGTCTTCATAGTTGTCTTCAAAATGTTACGTTAGACGGAGCATGTGTTCTTCATGTCCACAGGCATCCGATCTATGCCTTCCATCGATACACGATCGAAACTCCATGGACACCTCGGCTGACACTCCATCGACATCTCGGTCGACAGTCGGCTAGTCTCCTCCGCAGCCGTTATTTGGGTCGTCACGCAACGCTTCTCCCCCAAGAAGCGTTGCGTGACGACCCAAATAACGGCTGCGGAGGAGACTAACAGTCGGCCGACAGTCGACTAATTTTCGATCGCTTTATGTGAGTCGGTCGACACTCGGCCGACTATCAACCCGGACTGGTGATCAAGTGTCGACCGATTATCGATCGGGATGTCCATCGAGTATCGATCAAGATGTCGATCGCGGGTATCGATCCGTCGAGAGTATATCGATCGACACTCGACCGCAAATGCCTGATGTACACATGACCCACTTAGATTTGCGTAACTGATTATCAAATCTCAGGTAGTCCAGGGTGAATGTCATTCATAAGCGTAGTTTTCTCCACGATACGAGTGTAATCTGCATAGGCACGAGCACAACAAGGGGGGGGGGGGGGGGTTATTTTTCCTGTGCTTGTGCTTATGTTCATATTATCTACTCTCCATGCAGTTAATTTCTGACTGTTTGCCTCTATTTCGTACAGTGTTAATCACGCTCACATACTAAGCTTGGGCTACCCTTAATCTAGCCTTCCACACAGACGCTCTTTGGTATCGCCACGGGAGAAAGAACGTCTGTTACCTGCGATCTAGTCTATAAATCAGTCGTTTTTTCCTTCTCTATTCGGAAGGCGCGAAGCGTTGTAAGCTTGATCCTCGTGCGCTTGCGCGCGAGCTCTAGGCACGCGTCGCTCGCGTCCGGAAAAACTCTAAAACGACTGTTCTACAGTCTACCTAATAACTATCTCATGTTATCAATGATTTGCAGCGTAAAAACGTTTTAAAAGAGACGTGGAGCAAAATGCAAACCGAACAGGAACTTCAAGCGTCAACCTTTTTCTCAGCAAAACGGGAAGCAGTTTTGTGAAAGAGGTGAAATGTTTAACTTCCGCTTTCACTATAAATGAAAGATACTTCCTGTTTCCACAACACAACAGTTCAGTTTGAACAGAGTTATTAGAGGGAGACTATTAACTCTGGTTTGAAACAGTCCAACTTACTTCGTGTTGAGGACTGTTAAAGAAAACTGTGGCCGAAGGTATTACAGTATTATTTCAATACTAGTCCTAATAAGAGAATAGAGCAGCGTGTTCACGCGCGGTTGTTTGGTCTTCTTTGGAGGCGTGCTCGATGTCAGCACGGGAAGTTGAACTAGTGATGAACAGATTATAGCCTAAAGTGCTTTCAGTTAATTAACTCTAGCTTGTACTGGGAAAAATGTTTTCCAGGAAAGGCATTTGGACTTTGAAATCAATTTCAGATCGCCAGCACTTGTATCAAATCTTTCTTGAGACAACAAAGTTTTGACTAGCGACCCTGCAAGATGGCGCGTCGCCTTTACATTTGTTTACTCACTCGAATTTACATAAAAAAGGTGAATTAAATATCCTGGCCACAAACTCTTTCGCGAGTTTACACAACACTGAAAGTTTGTTTTCTGACAAGCAATTATGGGCACAACAAATTTGCAGATCTACAAAAATTTATTTTCTGACCACAGATCTGAGGGTCATTATGGCCACTTTGACGAGCTGTTTGACACAACGGAAGATTTGTTTTCTTGTCACAACTCATGAACCATTTGCCGTCGCCGAGCTACATCCTTTCCTGATTACGCAGGCTTTAGTTACTTGTTGTCGAAAGGCCGGGTAACGGGTCAAATACATGACGGTTTGCATAAATCATACACTCTTTCGTCAGAACTGTCTGGCGAGTACGTGCCGGAATGTGATGTAATTTGCCCCCACCGTGGTGGGGACGGGGGAGTCAAATCGGCGAGCAAAAAAATCTTGCTTAAGACTGAATTATGATTGCGTTACACTACGCAAACTCTTGTCAGAGACCATCACCAATTTTTACAACACTTTTCTGTAAAAATCGATTCTGACAAGTTACTGTATTGCTTGACTGGAAATGCAAATATCGGATTTACTGAGGGAGATGCGTTTCTTTGGGACCTATCCAGGCTAAAAAATCCAAGATTACTCCCATCATGGCTCGTCAGGAACTGAACAATCCTTGCACAGAGTGGTTTCATCTCTTCCTTTAAAGAAATATGATCCTAGATTTTCCGCAAGTCGACCATTGCTTAATACTTCCTTTATTAGCGAAACCAACAGGCCAAGGAAGAAATATTGGAACGGACTTTTAAAAAGTCTGGATCAACCTCGTCACCAGGGTCCTCTGAGGTAAAGAGAGGAACATGGGAACAAGGATGATATTTGATGTTGCCTCGTATTTGAAACGATTACGTCACTCAGGTCAAAACACATTTTCTCTTAACAGGCCTTAACCACAAAGGAACACGAAATAAAACATCGTCAACTTGAATCCGTATTCACAGGTTAAAACTATCGGACGACTTTCTCAGAAAATACGTGGGCATAACATGGTTCCATTCCGGCTTCAGGTACAAATATTCCATTTCTCTGCATTTCAGTTTTGTTTCCTTTTTTTGTGGAAAGCTGCGTTAGCTGCGGTTAGTATTTAACGCTTTTTGGGATTCTCCTACAGAACTGTTGACTGTTGAACTTCAGTGATTATCAACAATAGTCTGGTACAAAACAAAACAGAAAAAGCTTAGCTTTTCAAGTCGTAATCTATTTGATTCCCGTGGAAGATTGCAAAAATCAGCCGGCGTTCCTCTACTTCCTTATAATCATGTTTCTCCTCGTCTCCCGTTTATTGGAACTTCTTCGATTAATTTGCCTGATTGTGTTGCTGTTAATCGTAATATCCGTGAAGAAAAGTTACCTGTGGACGCGCAAGTTTGGGAAAGAGATCTTTCTACAACTCTGTTACCGCGTCACGAACAAGACTTGAACTGAATGACAACTGGTAATGCATGCAAGAGATGTATATCTGCATAATTAAGAACAAGGAAATACAAATAGCACGCGATTATAATTTTGTGAGAGTTTAGCTATATATGACATATGTCAAAGAGATCCACATCGGCCCGGCTTATACTGGAGATGGATCATCCGTCTTGAGGAATCCACGATGGTTCGTCTCACAAGACGGATTATCGCGATAGCTCGTGTGCATGGATGATCCGTCTGCTTCACTGTGTTTATACAGAGACGGATCATCAAACGAGCTACCGTTGTTTGCATAAGCTGGTCCCAGACGGATGACCCGTCTTCGCTATAAATCGGGCCAATAATTGTACGTGAAAGCGTGGGAATAGTGCAGTGATCGTTCCAAGTCTCTTCATTTCTCGGGAAAACATTAATTAGAAGAATTTACGTTAATCGATGTGTTTTTGGTGCTCCGAAACAAGCGAGTTTTAATGTATTGAAAAAATTCTCAAGGGTGCTGTACCACTGGAGCTAGACATCATAGAATGTGTGTTATTTTTGACTAAATGATACACAACACACTATGTTGTACAATCTTGGACAATTAAATGAAAACTTAAGACAACCCCTCCCCCATAAAATGACGCATTTTGGGTTTATCCTTGATTTTGGGGGAGGGATGGTTTTATGTCTTATTTTATTCTGACGAAGCCATTGCAGGTCATAGTCTCTTGTGACACACTTGTGTAGCTATGCTAACTGCAAAATAGAAGAGAAAAACACTTAGAAATGAAAACTGAATTAGTTAGAGAATAAGTCCTTACTAAACAGAATATAATTTACCATAAATTAGTTCGAGAATTCAGAATAATATGCAAAACCTTCAATGTAACAGAAATTTGTAAAGTAAAAAAACTTGAAGATGTTCTGTGCTTACACGCAACGAGTAGTCCCTTTTTCGCCTAAACCATAAAAATAGGTTCGATTTCCATCGCTCTTTCGAGTCCGGTCGACGTTCCTCCCCGAGAAGGGACTTCGAGTGGCTTCGGGGCAGAACACGGACTCGAGCCTACAGGGTGGCGAGCCTACGAAAAAAATGCCAGGGCGAGAAGTGCGTTTCTCGCCCCAGGGACCACGTGCGGTCAGTTTTTTCTCACGGTTTGTTTTTCGTCACGCACGACAAAATGAACAAAATTGAACTACAGTCGAACCTCCACTGACCGCCACTAGAACACGTACGGACTGCCAAAATAACCCTATCGACAACGGCCAGTTAATTACTGACCAACGGTGAATGCAAAACCAGATATTTTTATTTGAAAAGGCCATCGAACTTGTTCCGCACTACACATTGTTGGTCTCTGCTTCCATTTAGTTTTTGTTTTATTAATATATGTTGATTGCGTTACGTCTTTATAGGCTAAAATAAACATTTTGTTAAAAAAAAAACCATAATTGTTGTACCCACGAAAAGAACTGGTGTCATATTACCTTCCTTTCCCCAGACCCGCCACCTCTCTGCAACGGCCATTTTCCTCTGTCCCCAAGGTGACCGTTGTAGAGAGGTTTGACTGTACTTGTAGTCTACCAAGATTTCAATTAATTATCGTTTGGCAATGAAAAACTTCCTCGCCGTGTTTCGCTACCAAACTATCAAAATATCCATGTCATCTGTACTATTCGTTTAGAAAGACATTCTATAGAAATAACTAGAATGCATATTAAAGAAATATTAATTAATGCGAGTTTACTGAGGCACAAACCGTTTTCTTAGAAAAATGGGAAAGAGATTTTGTCGAATTCGTCGAATACTTTAGCCGCGCACGTAGACAGCAAGAGGAAGGAAGCCCTTTGCGTGATGAACCACACGGGGCTTCCTAATGTCTGACTTCCGCGTCTTTGTCAGACATAAAAAACTATTAATGCTATACAACAAGCAAACATGGTTATTTTCAGTGCATTAAAATTCTTCAGGGGCCACTACATATGTTGACAACACTTCCCTTCACAAAACCATTTTGCTAGATGGGATTTGTGTCCATTAGGAGTGGAAAGTTGACGTTTGGTATTGGCATAGTCACGCATGACTGGTAACACGTCACCGATCACTCAGCACGTACACCTGAAACGGTTTTCCGCCCTTTAAAATAACGACTTGGCCACCCAGAAGGAACTCAGAAAACTAGAGCAACGCTGATAAAGTCGCTGGACTGGACGGTGGTGGAAAACATCATCATTTGAATCTGTGCTCGCGGAGCTTAAATCTTTATGATTATGCCAGAAAATATGTGGACTTCTTCAAAGTGTAGGAAAAGGCTATATTCGTCAGCTGCAGTATGTGCATTTCTCAGCATTACAGCGAGTGCCGCTATTCTTGTGCTCATTTTGGTTATGCTTATTGAGCAGTGTGCTGGCTGCCGTAGATATTTTTCACCTTTAGGGACTCTTTCTTTAGCACTGTGTATTTTTGGACTTGTAATATTGTTAGCAATAGTTTGCTGCAAGAGAAGGAAAAACAGCCCAACTCCTCAAGTCGTCATCTCTTTGATTCCCGCAGAAGATTTGGAAAAATCCGCCGCTCCTATTCTGCCTTATAATCAAGTTCCTCATCATCATCCGTTTATTGAAACATCTTTGATCAATTTACCAGATTATTTCGCTGTTGTTCAAAATCCTGGTGAAGTGTATTTATCTCTGGACGTGGACGTTTGGACAGAAAATGTTCCCGAAACCCCGCCGCCGTGTTACGAGGAAGCCGCGGCGATTGAAATGACAACAGATGCGGCATAATTCCAAACCACAAGACATTTATTACGCAAGAAGTATTTATCACATAAGGCTGATGTAAAACAGTTGGTGAAAACCTGAGAAGTCGCAGTATCTCTTTGCACTTTTAGTTTACATACAAAAAGGAGACGAACTGGCTATCTGTGCAAGTTTCCTCGTCTCTCCAAGAAATTTGAGTATACGAACATTGCTCAAGAGATTTTAAAACACCACAGTGTGCGTAACAAGTGAAGTGTGACTAATTATAACCATAGAGAAAAGCAATCCACTTTAAATAGTTGCTGTACTATTAAAACTACTAGGAATTTCATAATGAAAGTGAGTGCTGGCTATATGAATTGATGATTACACTTGGCGCTCTGGATTTCATTTTATTTTAGCAGAAAATTTCTTAATATTTGAAACTGTAGTTGTTGCAAAATTTTGATTTCTTCATGTTCGCAAAAGGAAATATTGTAGCTTTACCCGGGGGCATTGAATGAGGGTTTCTGTTTATTATGCTA
>OMLO01004742.1_pt1 | contig 11381 bp, 10 predicted proteins | sample 1674811 | NCBI WGS metagenome assembly OMLO01 (sample SAMN06265003, study PRJEB25207) | coral metagenome | isolation source: Coral host | place: Mexico:La Bocana,Puerto Morelos, Mexico | collected 2008-11-13 | reverse complement strand
GAGGAAAACAATTTTAAACCGTGTTTAACTAAACAGACTTTAAACTTGTTTTAGCTTCGGTGTGAATGGGGTATAAGTTTCAGCTGGTTACTTTCGGTTTTTGCTAATTTCAGTTTCACGTTCGTTAGGTGACATTAAACGCTACATTCGAAGAGTTGCGACATTAAAATTTTATGGTATATTCTCCTCATCAGTCTGTTTGATAATGCCCAAGTCCGAGTCAGTGGAAATACAATTAAGGCCCGGATACAAGGTGCAATATTGGGCGCAACATATTTTACGCGACGTGGCTACACGGTTGCAATATTTCGTGCAACATTACGGGATATATTTGATGGGCGACATTTGGGCGACATTTGGATCAAATTGGAATGTGAGATGATTAGCTCGTCAATGAAATCTGCGTCACACTATTCCACAAAAGGTTGCTGATAATGGTTACACGAAGAAATTTGTGGAGCGCAGTGTTGCAGAAGTAGGAGGAAAGTCTAGTGCTGTTATATAGCGTGCGACAATTACAGGTGTGGCTGTTTATAGTTGATTGTGCAAAGTAACGTCACACTTCACCTACATACCAACACAAGCTCCTTGTCTGAACGACATCAGTGGACAAAACGAGCTTCTTACATGATGAGACTTGTGCTCAACGGAAAACGACTTTTTCAACTTTAAACCTCCCATTTCGTCCACAACTCTGAAATGACATAATACTTAAAACTTAAAAGAGAACTCTCGTTTAAAACTTAAGCTTTCTCCTGGTTTGAATTGAACGGTACCCTGATTCTGATTCTGAGGCAGTCCTGATTCGCTTACTCTTACTTCAAACAGAGTCAAAATCAGGTTAATTAGGTTAAGTAGGATCTTGTTTTTCAAAGAAGGTAAGCCTCCCTTATACACGTGGATAGAGTTGATCTGATACTTACCCATAGAGACAAAGTAGGTTAATGGCGACATTCACAAGGAGCACAGGATCTCGAGCCTCACGATTCATCCAGCTGCGATATGAGATGGATGTCACAGGACCAGGACTACCTTCTGCTATAGACATCCTGCAAATACAACGCAGAGCAGTGAGAAAGCCCTCTTTTGAACGCAAGTCCACCCCCTCCCGACTCCTCGCATTCTGCTTTACCCCTCCCATTCCTTCCGTGCAACTTGGCCGCAATTTTGTGTCTCACATACCATGTACTTATCCTTACCATGTACAATTTATACGCCAAATGTCTAGCGGCCGGTATAATGGTACCCTGTCTCACTGCTCTGCAGGTGACGCAATAATGTGAAGAAGATTGGCAAAGCGAGATGAAAGCAAGCGCTTTAGTTCTGAATGTTTAATAGTGTTTGATCGCTCCATGTTCCAAACCCCACCCCCTATTTTTTTTCCGTTCCCTTTTTACACGTTGTCATCAATCAACTGAACGCCTGGAAACGGCTACTCGAATCGCCAACCTGAAGTCAGAGGTTAATTGTAAAACGGTCTTATTCAGCAGTATGTGCGTTTGGAGTCCGTATGTACCGCCAAAAGAAGTGTGGAGTAAGATTCTTGCGTCTTGTGGGCTGTGCAAGGGCTAACAAAGAGGTAAGGTTTAAAAATAATATATCCCCTACCCCGCTAAAGCTCAGAGGTTCAGGTATCAGTTATAAAGCACCAACACAGTACAGACTTAGAGTGACTTAACTATTACGAGTAATCGCCCTAGCTGTTATGCTAAGAAGACAAACGGACAATTTGGGGACAAGAACTGAAAAAGGACAATTATTCTGCCGAGAACCAAGAAATCGCAACCATGAATCACCCTTAAAGATGAATTGCAGTCCGCACTGCGCAGTCTCTGCGCAGTCTCTGCACCGCAATGTTTCACTCGATGGAATACGAATCATTGTTATTCGTTGTGAACCGCTAACCTTATCTTTGAGGCATTTTGAGTTCTTTTTCCAGTGGTTTCTTTGATTTTACCGCTATGAATTCATTTCATTAAGTGACGTCAGAAAGAACGAAGCATATAAAAGCTTAGAAATGGTTGACATAAGATGTTTTATTCACCTCACGTAAGTAGTTGCTAAATGTCACATCTTGTGAAATATCACGTGAATCAAAAAAACTTAGACATATGCTTGATAGTGCGCAGTACGGACTGGAAATCATCTTTAAACTCCTCAACGGCCAAGGTAAAAAAAAAAAGAAAAAAAAGAAACTTACCGTCTAGCTCTGTGAAGTCTTCCAGACGCCACATCAAAGCAAAAAGAATAAATGCTTCCCTGAAATTCAAATAAGATTTATTAAAAGGAGGCTAAACAGCGACAAGAATATCTTCTGTTTTGGCTGATTCTTCTGATACTAAAATGTGAAATTATGAACGTGCTTGTACCTTTTCGTCTCCCACCCAGAAAAGCCCGCCTGACGCGTCAAACTGTTTCAAATTGTAATGTAGCCATGTCAATCATAAGCTAGCATACAAAGCTAATAAACAAAAAACCAAACGAGGTAATTTGCTGTAAAAGATAATGAAAAAAAATATATTTAAAAAATAAAATAATTTTTAAAAGAATTTAGTGTAAAACAGAGCATTAATTGCTGGGGTTTGATGGGGGGGGTGTCATAATGGTACAAATAATTTAGGGGTTTGTAGGGGTGCTAAGGGTGGCGCGATAAATTTTCTTTAAACAGAAAAATAAATACTTAACTTTTAAATATGGCGGTGTTATTTAAAGGGGTTAGCTATATAGGTTTGTTCAAGTTGTGTATGTAACATGAGAATATGTAAAATTGAGCTTGATTGTAAGGAAGTGTAGTTTGGTTGGTGGCCATATATTGAAATTCGTGTATAAGGGACAGTATATTTGCACAGTTAGTTGTTATTATTTTTTCGTTTTGGTGTAATATAATTGTAGTCACTTAGTGTTGTACAAAATTTAATATAGCTGATGAAGATTGTGGTACTGTACTATGTAATACAAATTTATAAGTAATTATGGATTGGGGTGATCTCTTTTTTCTCCATTCAGATAAAGCCATTGACTATGGCGAATGACAAAATAAAACCAGATGTGGGCCTTGGAGGTGAGGTTTTGAACAATGAAATCGATTTGTCTCGCTCTCTTTAGTCCTTGGAATGCGTAGCCCAATGTTGTGAGGTTAGAATCCATTTAGCGATAGCTTCTGGTGAACAACCGTTTCCAATGAAAGGTAACAAAAGTTTGAAAGTGTCATTGTCTACTGTAGGTTTCTTCCAGAAAAGTCAGTGTTGAATGTCAGGGGGGCAGGTTTGAATTGAATAGAAGACGTCTCCGTTCAGTAAGTAGAAATGTTGTAGGCGTTCATTAGTAATTTGTTGTCTTGGGTGGTGTCATATGCGGGTGTTGAAAAAACTGCATAGTTGGGATGTGATCTAGTTCCATGGGAGGTTAAGTTGTTATAGCTGTAGAAAAGGAAAAAGGAAATCGATAGGATAAGATATTTTATATTTATATTTTCGTTCTAATTTGTTGGTTGTAGGAAATGTGCGGATATTTGTACGGAATGAAATATATATATATATGGAAAGGAAACAATCTTCGTTCTCAAATGTTGGTTGCAGTAAATGTAATGGTATTTTCTTGGGATTAAATCCAAAAGGGGTAAGGTACAAATCTATTTATGGTGAAATTATGAACGTGCATGTACCTTTTCGTCTCCCACCCAGACAAGCCCGCCAGACGAGTCAAACTCCATGGACTTGACACCAGCTGACACTTTAGCACTGCCACCCTACACAACAAGTGATAAGCACATTATCAGAGGGCGACATACAATTTTTTTACTAATGTTTAACAACTATTCCATAAGCCAACGCTGGATATCAGGCAGGCCAAATATAACAAATGAGGCTCTCAGTCTGCTTAAATTCTCAAATCGACCAGAGGATGTGGAAATTTTAGTTATTTCTACACGAAGTGCTGGTATAAAAAAGGCGGAAAAATGTGTCGCTTATTGCCCAGTCTTCGAGTGGAATGAAACGAGTGAGGAAAGCGAGCGGCCGAGTTTTCTTCCGAAATATCCTTCGCATATCATCACCTTCAAAGTTGTCTACATCTCTAGAATTGTGGCAGACAACGAAAATTTAACGGGAAGAACCGAAGAAGTGATGTTGTGTTACTAGCTACTTATTGACCGCTCGAGAGCTCTTTACGGGAAAATCTCAGACCGAGACCTTAACTTATTGACTGAGCGATACCGAAGTCAATACGCGTACGGTAAGGACGATGTTTGAGATTTTCCCGTAGAGATCGAGCGTTCGAGGTTTATAACTTGTTTATTATAGTCTTTTGAAGGCCCGCGTCTTCGCTCGGCTGCCTCGTTGGCAATTAATACTTCGTACTAAGAGTAAGGACTGCTCCTTTAGGAAAAACTTAAAGGCCATCTTTTGACCTATTAAAACGAAGAGCTTTGTGAAGCGAAAGCTCGAACATAACAGTTTTATTACAACTGAAAAACACTTTCAGTCAGAAAGACAAGTGACGCTAACTGTCATATTGAGATGAAACTGCTGATTGTACCTATGTCGGTTCTGAATTGCTTATATCATTAAAATTAAGGAGAAAACGTCTTATGTGTGCATGCTGCATGTGTTTGCAAAAAAAAAAAACGCAAAAATTTTCGACGACTTTAATGGGATATCGGCAAGGATGCTACCGAATAAACATCTTAAGCAATATGCTTAAGGCATTGATATAAAAAAACGCGAGCACCTGTATACAAGAAAGTTCATGCATAAATTCGTTTTATATTAAAGAAGGAAAAAACAAAAAACAATACGCTATTTTTAAACAGTTGCTTAGTATGTTAATCGATTGTGCACCTGTGAACTCCTGCCACCATGTCAATTATGTAGTCAACTCAGTAACTCTTGAAATCAACAGTAGTCTCTGAAACCAATAGGGGCTTAAGATATAAGCCTCTCGCACGAATATCGCTACTAAGACACCAATAACCTAATTGTCGGTCCCAGAGCCCTCACGAGCATTGGTTACAAGTACGAGAGATCAATGGCAACGAGATCATTTGAATTCATTCGTTCATGAGTTTCTTCACACGGTAAAACAAACAGGACGCTAAAAACACACGATGATCGAGATGGAACACGCCAAGAATATTTCACGCTTTGTTCCATTTCATTTCATTTCTTAACGTACTCATGCCAGAAAGCTTAAATTTTTCCTGAGGTCGCACTTTTGGCGGGTATTTGCTGCTGCCAGTTTCCTGTACTGCGCATGTGGCGTGCGTAACCTAAGCTGCATCGCTAAGCGCACAGTGAAGCTGGTAGTTTTTCTAGCAGTAACGCCTTGTTCGATGGAGTCAGTGCTGTATAAAGTGAAACTAAAAATAGCAATATTATAAAGTCATTTAACATAACGCAAAGCATGGCCCGAAGATAAACACATTAGAAGCAGTCAAAATAGATATATTGTTGGCATATCTTTATTCACATAATTATCAAATACATAATTACTACGCTAACAGTGCCGCCACTTTAAAGGAAGCTTTACAAACAACTAATTAAGTAAAATGTTAAAAACTACAATAACCTGAATCGATGTTTTCTAACCATATACTATAGAATTTAAAAGGAAGAATATTAAAACAGTTGAAATTCTTTGGTTGGAAAATAGACCAATTTCGATATACTAAAATTCAACCTAAAATAATAGACGTCAGCACGAGGCTCTCTTAATAACTACTAATAACTGTGGGGTTTAATCCCCACAGCCTCGTGCTGAGGTCTATTGTGTTAGTCTGGATCTTAATACATCGGAAATTGGATATTAAACCGCAGTTGTTGGCAGGTGATGCGATTTCTGCACTTCTGCAGTCTACTGAATGTCGTCTCGTCTAACACTAGTAAATTGATGGGATTCAACAACAAACACACTTGTAAATTAGTGTACAGCGTTATTTCTAAACCTTGACATATTCCGCAGTAGGTCAGAGATAGCGACTCTAATGTGTCTCATCTTCCAGCTGTAAATTACTGGGTTCAATGATGAATTTAGATATACAAGTGCCCATGAAAAAAGAGAAAATCTCTTCACTGTGATACTGGGACCATTCATGTCAAAGGCGGCCAAACTGATAATGTAAGGCAAATAACAAATTAAAAACACCAGATATACGTAGAATATACCAGTCGCAGTTTTAATGAGGCTTGCAAAATTTTCCATTTCGACACTCTCCTCTACGTCTTGTACTTGCAGTGCATGCATCTGATTCTTGTGGCGTCGCACGGCTGAATAAATTCTGATGTATGTCACTGTTGTAAGAAGAAGACACGATCCTCCAAGAAAGAGCTCAATAGGCAACAAAATATCGCGCGAAACCCAGAACACCAAGCAAGGAAACATAACACTAAATAGCCAGATTGAGATCACCACAACAACAACACGCTTGTGGGTCACAAGTTCCTGATATCTGAGATGAAGATGAATTGCTAAGAACCTGTCAACACTGATGGCCACAACACTTAAGAAGGAGGCATACGAAAAGACACTTACAGTGATCGCAAAAGCCACATGGGTGTCACAGCCAGGGTCGCTTTGTTGTAACCATTTTACCAGAAGTGTGGTGTAAAGAGGTTGGCCCACTAAACCAACACCAACATCAGAAACAGCAAGACTCAGGAGCAGTGTTTTTAAAGTTTTTGGCAACGACGAAGTTTTTCTGATCGCCTGGATCGTCACCATGTTCAACATTACCGCGGTATAGGAAAAAAAAACATTAAAGACACAAATAGCGATGTAAGTCCAACGAAGATCTGCAAATTCGAAGACTTTCGGAGAGCGCTGCAGCAGAAATTCACAAAATGATTTCATGGCTACGACTGATACTTCTCTAGGTCACCGAGAGTTTAGCAACAATGTTTTACTAACCTAAAACAGTTTCCTATCTTTGCGCCTCTAACCAATTGGATCACTTTGGCTTAACTGATTCTGTTTCTTAATTAGGTTATTATCTTTAGCAAGCGACACCAAGTATTACACAGCTCAGATGTTTTGTTGCGAAGTTCGCCGGAAGACCCTGACAGCCTCAAACAAATATAAAAGACATGGCTGATTGATATATGAACAATCTCACTAAGATTCAAGTCTTTCCGGTTTTTTATCCTAGCGTTATTCGAAAAAATGGTTTCTATGGAGACGCCATGTAGATGTTCCTCGGGAGGCCGTGACAAAAACATCTGCCAGAGAGTGTTTCTATTAAAACGAATAATTCAACTCTAGATCTCCCACACATTGAAATTAGTACTCCGCTTAATATAAGGACTGTTCCTTCAGCAAAAACTTTAAAGCCATCTTTTGACCTACTGAAACGTGATCTGTAAGCAGATGCTGCATGTGCTTGCAAGAAGAAAACGAAAAAAAAAAAACGAAAAAACCTAAAGAAAAAATAAACCGTTTTTTTTCAGATCTTTTCGACGTGTTTAATGAGATATCGGCAAGAATGCTACCGAATAAAGATCTTTAGCAACATGCTTTGGGCGTTGATCGAAAAAACGAGAGCACCTGCATACGAGAAAGTTCATGCATAAATTCGTTTTATATTTTCATAAGAAAGAAGAAAAACAGAATGTAACTGACGTAGTCTTCAAAAAGTTGCTTGGTATGATAATCGATGGTACACCTGTAAACTGCTTTCAGTTTCGTGCAGTGCTCATGCTATGTGCGCAACAAATGCTGCGTCTCCAAGCGTGGGTGGCGGTTTATTGAACAGTGACACCTTGTTCGACGGAATCAGTACTATCTTTAGCAGTTGGTGTGCACCTTCTGTGCTTCCATGATGCCCATGACAACTAAATCACTGATTCAATACCAATACAACTGAAAGCAATTGGTCTTAAGGTGGCTCAATAGGCTTAAAATGGTAAAAATTTTCAAATTTTAAAAAAATGTTTTTTTCAGTAAGTTCAAACAATAAAGACATTTTTTTACTTGGTTTCTTCCTCATTTGCGGGCTATTTTAGTACTTTTTTTTTTAGCCTTTTTATTTTGCTGGCGACTTGGTTACCATAGAAACTGTATTGTTTACGCGTTGTTTTCTTTAGAAAAAAGCCTTTTGTCTACATAAATTATTGTGAAAACTTTATGCAAGCATGCTCTAGGCCTTTTAGAAGTCTGGTAACTAGTTTCCGAATACAGGGGACACAAAAATGTGCAATACATTGCTTTATTTTCATACGAGAGAAATTCTGTCCACTGGGAGTATATTTTACAACCAACTCGACCGAAAGTATGTCTCCGAAGATGAAATTTCGAAGTGGAAATCAATACTCCAAGAAGGAAAATGCTGCGAAAAAAGTCGGTCGGGTTCGAGAGAATGCACCCGAAGGTAGCGAGGAATCGGAATGCGAGGAAGATGACGTCGAATCCACCAAACAGAATAATTAAATGTCAAACCTTTGGCAGCTTCTGTTCGGAAACTATAGAGACAGAACAGCGATTCGTCTTAAGATTATACTTCCGAAGAGGAAAACGATTCAGGAGGACTAGAAGGATTCCGTTTCATTGACATATCTGTTCTTGCCTCTGTGTTTGAATCCCTGTGTTTCCCATTGTAAAAACAAGGTCATGCTGTTGTAGAAAAATACGAGAAGGCAAAGATGGGCTTGGCGTCGCTTCTTATTTTAAAGTGCACATCCTCTAAGTGTAAATTTGAAACGTTATTTTATACACCGAGCAAAGTGGAAAACAGTCAAGCCTTCGAAGTAAACAGAACAGTCACTGAGAGTTTAACAGCAATGTTTTACTAAGCTAAGACAGTTTCCTTTCTTTTCGCTTTCAACCAATTGGATCACTTTAGCTTAACTGATTCTGTTTCTTAATTAAGTTATTATCTTCAGCAAGCGACATCAATAAAGTATTCCACAACTCACATGCTTTATTGGCGAGTTCGCCGTACGTTGTGACCGCTGGGGTCGCCAATGCGATTGGATTTGACTCTGTGGCGACTACATTTTCACGGTTGGTCGCCAACCTGGTCAGCAACACATTTTATTTTTAATTATTTTTTAATTTTCTTTCTCCCCAAATCGAAGAATGAATGTTAAAAACCGTGAAAAAATTGAAGTTCAATTGCAACATATTAGTGTGTTAACAACTCGATTAGAAATGCAAAGTAAAACGGCGGGAATCCTTGAAGTTATTTCGTTAATTGAGATAACTAAGACCCATGCATCTCAACAAGTTCATTTTGTAGGCAAATCAAACCTTTTTTCATAAGTTGTTTTAATACGACAACTTTACAAACACCATAGAAAATGGACGTCCCACAAGAGAGAATTTAGTCCGCAAGATTTGCTAGTAGCAGAGCGCCGAACGCAATATATAATCGCGCAGCGCGAGCTTAAGCGCGACGCAAGCGTCGGGATAAACCTCGCTCGTATATCACATTTGCGCAGGATAGTGCGAAGTCGGTTACTTCTATCTAGTGAATTATAAAGCAAAGTTACTGTAAACTGGTCGTTAGATTGTGCATTTATGTCACTAAAATTATTTAGAGAATGGGAAAAGATAGTTCATACGTGGTGGGCTTTAGAAATCTTCTGGAACATCGCAAATACAGATTGCGAGACATTTTCAATTTGCTTGCGATAATCATGCCGGAATCATTCCGAAGTGGTACGAAAGCTTTGTCTAGTATTAGCACACACTATGTAAAAACATTTCAATGTCGATTGTCATACACGGTTTGATTTTATTGTATCCTCCTGTTTGATGGTAATGTAACGCCCATAGAGCGGAAAATGTTTGGCGACTAGTATATTTGAACTGACGACCAAATCCGAAATGTTATGGGCCACCAGGCGATAGCTCTTTTTCTGATAGCTGAGCCCTGGTACTCACTATCAAAAATAATCATTAATTCTTTATTAGGTCGTGAACTTTCTACTAACTCATTAGAATAAAAGCAACCATTTTCTGTTTTTTTGGATGTTCCCGTGTTTTTTACAAGCCTATCAAACTCTGAGTAACTGAGTTCCTTATTAAAATTTTGGGGTTTCTAGTAGTTTCCGGGATGGCATTACCCATTTGCTTCTGTATTTTTATTTTATAGCCTGGGAAATCTGTTGTTTGCAGCCATATTTTCTAACACAACTGTCATTAATTACCGGGGGAAGTTTTACAATAAAATTAACGACACTTGACGTATTTTTCCATTTGCGGTCAAACACAGGTATGTTGGCTGGTAACTGAGAATCAATTCAATGAACCAATCAAAAAGCTGGAAATGCATCATCCGAAGTTGAGTATTTAATAATACAAGTTAACACTCATTACGTTTACGAAAATATATGCTAATTTCATTATCAAAATTTGTGATATCAATAAAAAATTACTGTAATCCCAAATTCATGAATACATCAAAGAACTCACCTTATAACCTTTGCCAGTGGACATATTGAAAACATGTAGGTGCCCCTTCTGGTTTCCAGTCTTTTTTTGCACGTTAAGAGAAATGTTTTCTACCTTGACAATTCCGGTCGCAAGCATAAAGTATAAATTTGGTCCATTCTCAAACTAAATCTCGTATTAACGCCTATATACAAATATTTGGCGATTATATTTTTCCAAAAAGATCGCCAATTAGACGACTAGTGCAGTACAAAAAGCTGAATGCCAAACGAGTTCAACCACAGTTTTTGCATGGTTGTCTTGACTTCCTTGCCAGTATTTTTTTGCAATTTTTTTGCAATGGTATTGCATGTAGGCAATTGCCGTAATTGCGATTTTTTAGGAGCCTTCGACGCAACCTCGTTCCCAGGGTCTCTCTCTGACCCCGCCCCCAAGAGCGAGAGAGAGAGACCCTGGTTGGGTCTGGTCACGTGCCTCCTGGACAAATGAGAACTTGAGGGAGGGGTCCACTAATGCCAAGTATTTTGTCGCGTTGTCGTTTGTCGATTTCAAAACGAGGCTATCAGTCGCGCGCTCCCGACCGCCTTTAAACTAGCCATGTTTTACAGCAGTCTTCAGGCCGCCATCTCGAATAGCATCTATTCAAACATAAATTTCAAAGTGAAGCAAGTGGTTTGTCTCGAGGCAATCTATCATGGACGAGATGTTGTTGCCATTTTACCGACTGGATATGGAAAGTCCGTGATTTTCCATCTGCTGTCTTCGCTATTCCTCGACAAAATAAAGTGTGAAAGTCGAGTAGCGCCATCTCCTGTAATCATTGTTGTTTCGCCGTTAAATGCACTGATCAAGGATCAAATAAGGAGACTTAAAGAGGGCAACGTGAAAGCCACCGTATTAAGCGTGAAGGGAAAGAGTGAGGAAGAAATAAACAACGAACGGGAAGAGCGAAATCGCACGTCAGTATAAGCTTAAATTCTGATCTTACGACACAAGTT
>OMLO01004741.1_pt1 | contig 11383 bp, 13 predicted proteins | sample 1674811 | NCBI WGS metagenome assembly OMLO01 (sample SAMN06265003, study PRJEB25207) | coral metagenome | isolation source: Coral host | place: Mexico:La Bocana,Puerto Morelos, Mexico | collected 2008-11-13 | reverse complement strand
CCTCCTGTGTTGCCTATCTTGTTGGATGCTAAGAACCTTTCGAACCGTTCAGGATTTGGATCCCAAACGCATTTCCTGATCAATACAGTGGCTGGCGTTGCAACTTTCACGTATCCACGTACGGAACATGCACCGGAAAAAATTGGAGTGCACATGATTAAGGAAACAAAAGTTAAAACAGACCAAAACAAAACAAAACAAAACAAAACCATGCCTACACTTGCTCCCTTCCCTTCCTTTTGCAAGTATTGCTATGGTTTGACAATCAAAGCATTGGTGCCTCCATGTGTGCCTGTACCTCTAAATTTCTGTTGAAAATATCGTAAACATATCTCGTTTACGCCTTGAATATGTCAAAATGATTCAAAATGGAGCATGCCGAGTATTGATTGATGCGCGCGACCTGGTGCTGTGACAGGCCTGCGCACTTTCCAAGCGTATTGCGGTACTCTTCGCGCCCCAAATAAACGCGCGCCAAAAAATCCCATCCGCAAGTTGCCAATCGCCGCCGTGGTCACGATTCATGGTGGGACCTTTTCGTTCTATAACCCAGGATTCAAGGGGAAACATCTTTTCAATGCCTTGGTGCTGCGATAAACCACGACGGAACTTGTAGCCGTTGCCGTGGTCGCTGAACGCCGAACGATATTTTTCATTCGCACTCCAATCCGGTTCGCCAAGGAAGATGCGGACGTAAGGTTTTACGAGTTGACTCGGGTTGGAACAGTAGGTGGTGTTTGTTTTGCCGCTGGACTGTTTTACTGGGGAATCTGCAAAACGGAAACACGGCAGGGTCAAACGCGTATTGGGCTCACTATACTTTTTCCTACTTGAATGACACGTTCTGCCCGTTTTTGCGGCGGGTCTGCCCTCGCCACATATGGCGGGTTCGAGGTGAGTGCTGGGATGAACCGTGGGTTTGCTAAAGTTACTATATAGTATAAGTGGGGTATAACATACTTTAATTGTATGGTAAAAGTATGGTATAAGAATTGAAAAATTTACAGCACTTATGTTTCTTTTATCATAAGTTCTCTGAAAGTTACAAAGTTTATTTACTAACATTTGACAACTATTTAGATTTCTAAGTATGCAACTTAGCTAAGTAATGACTAAATGATAACTATATTGCAAAAACGATTGAACATGTGTGTCCTTGGTCAAACCATATGGCTTTTTTTCCTGGGCATGTTTGATGAACATGCTTTTTCATTGCAGTCAAGCCTTTGGGGCTGCCACATGCATGTTTGCTTGAGAACTTGTTGGTTTTGATGTTTTTGTTTACACATTGAAAATTGCTTATTTCCATTGCAGCTTGAAGCTGATCAAACTGTGAAACGCATTTGCCACGCTGTCTTTGACACACAAAGTCAGCCTTTGAAATCTTTGGCCTTAACTTCACTCCTTCTCAGCCTGATCCAAACAGAGTGACTATTGAAACTTGGGAAGTTTGGACCAAAAAGGGCTACAGAAGCTTGTGGAGGGTGAAACACTATGAAAGTGGATGGATGGATTGGTGCCTTGTTTGCTTTAAGAACACTGTTGATCATATTTAACATTTGTTGATCATATTTAACATTTGTTTGTTTTAAGAACACTGTGTAACAAAGGTTTTGATGTGGCCTAGTTTTGGTTTCCCCAACTTGTCAAACAATTGAGGTGTTATGTGAGATGCAAAGCTTTCGAGTGGGACTGTTTAGATGGGTTCAGATGGGAAACTGTACAAAGATTGCAAAGAGAGTTTGGGGCCCCACATTGAGGTATAGACCAGGCTTTGCAAATGCAAGTCTTTTGAGCATACAACATACAAGAAATGGTTTGTGAAAAAATGTTGCTGCCTTTTGATTCAGCTGCATGCCTTGTGGCTACACCATGCATGAAACTTGTGGGCTGAAGTCAAGATTTTGGGCGCACTCATGTTACTCTCCAAGGATTGCATATGTCAAATCAAGCCTTGTGGCTTTACACCCATGTTTGTTTGAACATGTGTTGATGCTTGGTCAAGCCTTGTGCCTGCTACATGTCTTTTGCTCATGACATTAGAAACCAAACTATATCTCAAGATCAAGCCCATTGGCTGAATAATCATGAGATACCATGAACCGTTTTTGCCAGCACAACCAGATGTCAAGCCTTTTTGGCTAATATGGATGCACATGGCGTGCTATCTATATATGTATCTTGTATTGATGTTTTCCGTTGAAGCCCTTTTGGCCATATTGTCACATGTATGCATGTTGGACCAACTTGCTCAAATACAGCTTAGATTTTGGAAAGAATGGTCATGTTGCCAGACAATGTGGTTGGAGCTGTTGAAGCAGCCTTGAAAAGCCAAGATGGAGTTATGAAGAAGCGGGGGCAAATTCAGGAGATTCTGTTGGGAACCAAGCTTGCCTACCAGCAAGTCTTTCCACCATGTCTCTTCATCATGTCTCTTCATGGTTCAACCACTTAATCGTGGTGGAACAGGGGTCAATCCATACTCCTGTCACAGAAAGGGTGGGGCCATTGTGGCAGCAGGTGCAGACCTGCAGCAGTTGGGTGGGGCAATAGCTTTTGAACTTTCAACTGATGAAGAAACTAGACAGAAGCAGATTGACTTTAACAGGGCCCAAGCTTCAAGTTCCCAAGGGATGCTGCCTCATCCAAATGGCCAAGAACGATTCCTTACATGCAGTAAATCCCATACTGTTCTGTTTTGCAAATCACTACAAGAGGGCTGCAAAACAATGCGTCCAGCACCTGCAAGGACTTGACCAAAAACTGGGTTCACACTTGATGAACCAGGGCAAAAATTTGAAGCATGATTGAGGTGGGCTGGACATGGACCATAGTCCAAGCCAAAGTTGCTGAGAGGTGGCCAGGATGCCAACATTGGTAGAAAGTGCTGGGAGCTCTAGCAACTCAGTGTATGAAATGCAAAAATGAGGTCCCACTCATGGCTGCCATTTCCTTGGCATACCAGCAGCATGGTGGCAAAACAAATTGGCCAAAGTTGGCTGAAGCTCATTGTTTGGGTGGCCCTTTACAAAGCTATGCCACTGCAGTGGGCAAATTTGCCCACATGTATGGAGGACCAAGGTTGTTGCATTTGTGTTTCCACAACATTGGTCAAGCCCATTGGGCTCTTGAAGTGTGATGTTTTCAATCAAGCCCTTGGGCTTCATGCTGCATTTCAAGCATCAAATGCTTTAGCTTGTCAAGCCAAAACAAATCATGTTTATTAAGCCTAACAGGCTCCATGACTGTGAGACATCACTTGATTTTGTTGACATGTTTTTCTTGGTCCATTGCTGCGCGCATCATAACGATCGTGGCAGTCATTGTACCCTGGGCTTGAGATCTGAGATAGATCCAAGAGTTGTCTACAGATGGGTCCAGTAGGGCAAAAACCAACAAAGCAAACAAAACCACCCCCAACACCACACAAAACCAACAAGCCCTACAGGACCAATCAAATGGTGAGACAGTGAAACGTGCTCCGGCTCTCATTCCTTGTCAGCAAAGTTACCCCGGCTCTCAGTACATCTTCAGCAGCATGTAGTCAATGAAGAATAACTCAGGCAACAGTGGCTACCCAGATGTTTCTGCCTCCTGTTTCCTTCTCTTGGTTCCTCGGGCCCGAGCCTCATTGGTTCTTCGGCCTCTGTATTGAAGTGAAAGCAACTCTTCCTCCCGGCGTACCTGTTGAAAAAGTGGGTCAAGTACGGCAGTCTCAGTTGGAAAGACTAGAACTGGTCCAGGCTGTCGCAGTTTCACAAATCGATCCTTTTGGGTCCAAAATTGCCAGGCTTCAGTGGCTGTGGCCGCACATACATCATCCTTCAAGTCATCACCTGGCCTGTTGGATCGATTGTTGAATAACCACTCTTCTCTGTCCGCAACTGTGTAATAGCCAGGCCCTTTGGTGCAACAAGCCCCAATTGGGAGAAATGGTACCCCGCATGCTGGACACCTGATACCGAACCCGAAGATCCTGAAGGTCACGAGCGATGACTTTCTTCATATTGTCTGACCCAATCATAGACAGATCAGGCCACGCGCTGGCAACCCATGGACAGTAGCAAACCATTTCTTCATGGGCTGATCATTCAGCAGGAAAATCGAAACTTGTAGCTTTTCAGCACGCACTGCAGCCCAAGGTGTAGCCCCTTTGGTCTTATGCACACCCGCAATCACTCCCGCTTTTAAAATGGGAAGCTTGTCAAGGTAATCTTGGACAGGCGGTTGGAACCAGTCAGCACGCAGTGTGCTACTGAGCATACACACCTCGCTATATCCCTATATGTACCAATTTTAAAATTGGTCTCCCTGCTCTCTCATGCCTCCCGCCAGCTCTTCTGGAGTTCTTCGGGTACCTCAGGCTGGTCAAACCAAGACGGGTGCGCCTGCCTGTAGTCATTCTCCTTCTTTTGCAGTTGTTGTATGACATGCGGCGCCCAGTGGGCAGGAAACCAGACTTGGAGAGTGTCAGCATAACATTTGCCACCAATCCAGTCAGAAACTTGGGTCGTGTTAGGAGTTTGCCTCTTGGTCTTGACTGGTCTGGGGTGCGCAGTCACTCTTGCAAGGCCACTACAGCCTCTTTCGTTCACCTGTGACGGTGGCATTGCATCGCGATGAGGAGTGCAGCAATTCCTGATAGATGGGCTGGAGCCAATAGTTGGAGCACAACAAGTGTGCAGTCGTATCATCATACAGCTGCTTGGAAGGATGGGTGTAGACTTCCCGGAAGATGGCGGCAACTTCTTTTGCAAGGTCACCTGCAAGCAGCATGGTGAGTGCATTCTGTATGTCCTCGAGAAGCTCCTCTCGTCCGGTGACGCAAATTTGAATGAAAAATCCACATAGGCATTCTACCAACTCAAGACTCAAGGGATCCCCATTGGCAGTCATATGCATGTGCAACTCAGCAGCACCTGTAGGTATCAACAGGGTTAAAAACCTCGATAGAATACCCACGTTAACGTACCTGGGTAGCACCGTAGGAAAGCAAAATGTGCCACCTACCTGCACTTCCACAATCCCATGTGGTCTGAGTTCGAACCTCTGTAGAGAGCTTTCCCCAAGAACCATATAAGATGGATGCCAAAGAGACCGTTGGGTAGAAAGCCCCCTGGCCGAATTGATTCCAAGGAGTCTGAACCCTTGGAGATCAGGGTACGTAGTTGTGATGCCCCTGATGATGGCAAAAGGGGAGACATCAATGCGAGGTGGATATCTCCACCCCATGAAATCTGGTCCACGACATGGGTACTGAAGTAGGTAAACGATCGATCCCATATAAGACCGTCGCAGTGGTCCAATCATCTGCTCCTAGATCACCTGTGCTGTGTAGTCCACCCAGGAGGTTGACATTACGTATGAACTCTTCAGTAAAAGCTGCGTCAATGCGAAGGTAGCTGGCAATTGACAGCAACAGGCAAGCCAATGTCATGTTTGGGCAATGCAAAAAAGGTAAAGGAGACACTTCCCTGGCCTTTTGCAATCCCGGGTTTGAGCACTAATGCAGTGACCTCTCTGTGGGCAGGCTATCAAACCATGCCCCACCACACGTAACTCTGGAGTAGCATTAGAGTTACCAATATTTATGGTCAGCGCATCTATGAGTACAGTGTTTGTTGGGAAACCAGCAGCAATCACGGTGGCAAATAGCACACTTACAGGCGACAACTTCCGGAAAAGTTCTGGCAGCTTTAGATACTTTGTCATTGTGATCCGAACCGGTGGCCTCCAACCCCGGGGGCGGATCAATGTTCCGTATACCATTGTCACGTACGGACAGCGCTGGTTTGGGGCAAGCTAGCAAATCTTGTAGCGACGACATAGTACCCACAGGAAGAGACCTAACTAGGTGTCTGAATCAATCGGCGGCAAAGCCAGGTCGCTAGTAGTTATCAAAAAAAGTCAACCAATCAAATGAGAGACCTCACTCGGAAGGCATTACAGGTGAAGCGCAACATCCTGCTGCTATTCAACTGGGGTGACTCTGCACTCACCACCCTTTTCGGCATTGCAATTCTTGGGAAACTAGTCCCGCTGTCTACGCAATAGAAATTCCAAAGGCCAACTGTTGGCCCAAACTAAGTGAAACTCAGAGTGAACATGTTGGTCAACAGATGCACTCAGATGAGGAAGTCGGTCTTGCTCACGGAATTTTGTGAATGAGGCATAGATGGACTGCATGGCCTTTCTTCCCTAGGCAGCAAGAACTGTCGCAATATTTGCAGGTACAGGGGCAATGAGATGAGCTCGTCTCCACAGTCTGTGTTGGACTCACCGGGTCTGCAATGACAACTGTTCCGTGACCTGGGTGGTGGCTACCATTCACAGGTTCAAACATAACCTTCTGTTCATACCTCTTAACCATAGTATCAGAAAGGCGTGTGGCTGTAGCATCATCTAGTGGGCAAGGGGGGCGAAGAGTGGGACGAGCAAGCAGTGGAGCTTCTGGCAGGCCAGTCCGGTATGAAACATCTCCGGATGACGCACTGGTTGTGCCTCGCAGGTGTGCATTCCAGGGATCATGTTCTTCTTCATAGGGTGGTAACGGGTGCTTTTGCTCTGTCTTGTCGCCCAGTAGCGGCCACGTTGTGCCTCAGTGGCTATCCAACCACAATCAGCCGCAGTAGGGTAAGGCGTTCCCTGAGGAATATGAGGGTCAACAGGAAGTGTTGCAAGTTTGGCTGCAACTCTGTATAAAAGTGTGACTAAGTCATCTCGGCTGAGATGGTCAATTGGAATTGCGGACATGCCCCACTCCCGAAGACAGTGTACGGACAACAGCGTCCGGCGCCGCCTTGAGCAAGACTGTGGCGCAATCCCGACAAACATCTCATGAGAAGTGTAACAAAACATCCAAAATGAAAGCGGGTACTTCAACATAAGGAAGAGGTTTATAAAAGTATATCAGACCCCTTGCATCCTCCACCATCTATAGTGTTCAGGACACTGATGAAAGACATGTCCGAATTTAGTTCTAACGCAAGGCTGACCGCAGTATAAACATCCTGCGTCGCATCCATATTTTGGATCTTCGCTTACCACGCTAGCATCATCTAGCTCGGCTTGTAAATCATAAGGCGTGGATTCTGCGTAGTTCACAACGCAAGCAGAGTCGTGAGTGCTCGTCCTTCCAATGCGCTGGAAATTCTCATGATAACCAGCACCCGCAGCCAAAGAATCGTGCTGTGCTTGGAAAGCAGGTTCAGCAGAGACTGAAGGACTGGTCACGCTCTGGCTGCGAAAAAGGCCAGTGGGTCGAGGTCCTGGACGAGAACGTTGAGAAAGAGAAGGCAAGGAGTTGGAAGTTGCATGAGAAGGCTGCCTTAGCCTACAAGAAAGCAGGACTGTTAGGGTCCCCGGAGAAGGACCTTTGGGGTGAGGAGAAAGGCAAGATCATCGGCGCTTTCCTTGACTCTTCTTCTAGTACTCGAGCTCAAGGAATTGTTTCTCTTGGTGCTCCCCCCCAGAAGCGCTATGCTATGTCTTGGCTCACTTTGCAACTTTGCCAACTTCCTGCTACCACAGACAGTTTGCATCTCTGCATGCTAGGAGGTTGGGTGTCGGTGTTACTCTACCGAAGGCCGCTTATGTCAGTTTTGCAGCATAGTTTTTCTTTGGTGCAGAATGACAGCGTTTCAGAGCTCCACCCTCGTCTACTACCTCTTCCTAGAAGGATTGCGGACGAGCTGGTTCTCCTTGCAGTGCTAGCTCCACTGGCAGTGTCGAACTTGGGCGCTGACTTCATGGAGGAGGTCTTTGCCACCGATGCGTCTTCTACTATGGGTGCCGTGGTTTCAGGGCCTTGCTCGAGGAGGACATCGAGGATGCTTTTTGTTAGCTGCAAGTCGAAGGGAGCCTATACAAGGCTTGATAACCTCTCCAGGCATTTGGAGAGAGAGATGGACAAGAGCTATGAAGACCTGCCTGAAGAAGTAGTGGCAAACCCGAGGAGGCCCCTAGCTTACAGGTTCGCTTTTGTGGAGATCTTTGCTGGCTCAGCGAAGGTCACGAAGTTTGTTGTTGAGAGAGGTTTCTCCACTTGTGTGCCGATCGAGATCAGCCTGTCAGAAGAATTTGATATGAGGGAAGCCACGGTGATGAGGTGGCTTTCATACTTGCTTGTCAACAAGTTGGTGGAGGGGTTCATGATTGAAACCCCCTGCACTACATTTTCGATCATGCGAAGACATCCTCTTCGCGACCGACTACATCCATTTGGCTTTGATCCACAGGAGGCTCAAACTGCTCTTGGGAATCAACTTGGTTTCCGAGGTTTCCAGACGGTTGCAATTGGTGCAAGGTACAAAGTCCCTGGAGCTCTCGAGACACCAAACAGTTCGAAGCTGAAGAATTTTGATAGTTGGAAGGACCTTGCTGCAAAGCAGCCGAATGTGGAGGTTGTCCGAACTGACAGTTGTCGCTTTGGTTCGGTGCATCTGAAGAGTTTCAAGTTCATGGCGGTTGAAGCTTCGATTGAGAAGCTTAGCCGTCGATGCCTGTGCACATCACCTCATGTGCAGGTGGCTGGCAAGTACACGAAGGAGTCGGCTGTCTATACTGATGAGCTTGCTGACACCTTGGCTGAGGTGATTTGTGACGCTATTGAGAAGAGAAGAGAAGAGATTGCAAATGAAGATGACAAGGAGATGGATGGCCTGGAGAATATCTTTGTCAATGAGGTAGTTGAGGCCACTACGTGGTCTTGCAAGAAGGCGTGGAGGTTCAAGAAGAAGTCCCACATAAACCTGCTGGAGCTGGCATCAGTTCAAAAGCTGGTCTACTGGCAAGCAAAGATGAGGCAGAGTATGAGACTGGTGAACTTTGTCGACTCGAACGTTGTGAGGTGCGCTATAGCAAAAGGGAGGTCATCGAGTAGAGCAATCGGTGCTATGTTGAGGAGACTGTGTGCTACAGTGCTCCCAGCCGACCTCTACTTGGTCACGCCGTTTGTGCCAACCAGGCTGAATCCTTCAGATGACCCCACACGTTCTACTGCTCTCAGGAAACCATCGAAGGGTGTGGATTTAGAGACCCTCTCAGATGCTGAGCTCTTCATGCTTTCCCAGTTGCCAAAGATGAGAAGGTGGATTTCAAATTGGACAAGAGTTGTGTTCCGAGTGACTATCCTCCATGCTTTGAGTTCGCGTGGTGGATTCCGTTCCACTCCTTTGGCTGTTTATCGGCCCTCCTACTACCCTTTGGATTTTGACAAAACCCTGGGCTTCCCAGGTGAGGGCCCCTATCTTGGATTTGTTCTTCTTGCCATCACTTGCATCGGAAGAGTCACGGTTGGTTCTGCTTTGTCTGCCCCTTCGTCTTCTGTCTTTGTCTTTGTCTGTCCTGTAGTTTTGCACGCCATGCCGATCATGCAGCGGTCCTCTGCAGACCGAGTGAGAGCTGTAGCGAGAGCTTCGCAACCACTGGAACCTGGAAGACGAGTACTGCCAGTGACGCGTAACCGAAGGACTCATTTGCTGCAAGCTTTTCTGACTTGGACGACAGACGAAGGAATAGACTGGGACGCTTTGCTCAAGGAGAGCCATCGTTATCTGGACGAGATCAACGCAATTTTGATCAAGTTTGGAAGAGGGTTGTATGAGGCTGGTCGCCCCTATAATCACTATGCCGAGACTATAAACGCTATAACTGCACAGAAACCACCATTGAGGCGATGTATGCAACCTGCATGGAACCTGGCGTTTGGCTGGCTTCACAATGAGCCGGGAGCTCACCATATTGCTATGCCACCTCAAGTGTTGTTGTGCCTGATGAGCATCGCATTGCTGTGGGGGTGGCCTAGGGTAGCAGGCTGCCTGGCACTTGGCTTTGGTGGTCTTTGCAGGGCTGGCGAAATTTTGGCATCGACAAGAAGGTTGTTGCTGCTCCCTTCAGACGTTCGCTATACGATTAACCACGCTTTGTTGTCGATTGTTGAACCGAAGACTCGTTTTACTTCAGCAAAACACCAGGTAGCAAAGATCGATCAACCGGACATGCTACAGGTGTTACATGTTGCTTTTGAAAAACTGGAGAAGCATCAACGTTTGTGGCCATACAGTGGACAGACCTTAAGGACTCGTTTCAGGTCCTTACTTCAAGCTGCAAAATTAGACACGACGAAATCCATTCATGGAAAGCTGCTAGATCTTGGTTCTCTTCGTGCAGGAGGTGCAACTTGGATGATTGGTGTAACGGAAAACACCGAAATCACTCGAAGACGAGGAAGATGGATCAATACACGAACTCTTGAAATTTACGTACAGGAAGTAGCAGCAGCAGTTTTTCTTGCTGACATTTCTCCAAAAGTTCGTGACCACGTTGTCTATCTTGCACAAGCGTTTCCGAAGATTCTTGAAAGGGTTTTGCAGCTTCATCAATCAAATGTCCTTCCTCAAGTATGGCCTGTGATTTTCAGCCCATCAAGGTGAGTCATTCGTGGCAATTGGGTGAGATGGGTGGCGTTGGGCTGGATGGACAGCTGAAAAGCTGCGTGTATCATGCTTGGATTGGAGGAAAAGGAGCGCCTTGCATGAGTTGCTGTGTATTTGTGCTGGTTTGGTGGTGTTTTTGTGGGGTGTTCTTGTGGCGGTTTTCTTGTGGTGTTTTTGTGGTGGTGTTTCTTGTGGTGTTTTGGTGGTTGTGTGGTTGTGTATTTGTGCTGGTTTGGTGGTGTTTTTGTGGTGGTTTTGTGGTGGTGTATTTGCGGTGGTTTGGTGGTGTTTTTGTGGTTTTGTGGTGGTGTTCTTGTGGTGGTGATTTTGTGGTGGTGTTTTTGTGGTGGTGTTTTTGTGGTGGTGTTTGTAGTGGTGTTCTTGTGGTGGTGTTTTTGTGGTGGTGTTCTTGTGGTGGTGTTTTTGTGGTGGTGTTTCTTGTGGTGTTTTGGTGGTTGTGTGGTGGTGTACTTGTGGTGGTTTTGTGGTGTTTTTGTGGTGGTGTGGTGGTGTTTTTGTGGTGTTCTTGTGGTGGTTTCTTGTGGTGTTTTGGTGGTTGTGTGGTGGTGTATTTGTGCTGGTTTGGTGGTGTTTTTGTGGTGGTGTGGTGGTGTTTTTGTGGTGGTGTTCTTGTGGTCTTTTTGTGATGGATGTTTTTGTTGTGGTGGTGTTTTTGTGGTGGTGTTCTTGTCGTGTTTTTGTGGTGGTGTTTCTTGTGGTGTTTTGGTGGGTGTGTAGTGGTGTATTTGTGGTGGTTTGGTGGTGTTTTGCGGTGGTGGTTTTGTGGTGGTGTTCTTGTGGTGGTTTTGTGGTGGTGATTTTGTGGTGGTGTTTTTGTGGTGGTGTTTTTGTGGAGATGTTTTTGTGGTGGTGTGGTGGTGTTTTTGTATGTTTTTTTTGTCAGGGGTCGACTTTCGTCGCATTAGATCGGAAGAGCACACGTCTGA
>OMLO01004740.1_pt1 | contig 11383 bp, 11 predicted proteins | sample 1674811 | NCBI WGS metagenome assembly OMLO01 (sample SAMN06265003, study PRJEB25207) | coral metagenome | isolation source: Coral host | place: Mexico:La Bocana,Puerto Morelos, Mexico | collected 2008-11-13 | reverse complement strand
CACGAAACGCGTAGGAGATAATAAAAAAGTTTTACAACTCAAGTAGTTCGCAGACGCGCTGCTCACTGGTTTTACTTAAAAAAAAAAAACAAAAAAACAACAACAACATTTTCCAGTTCACTGACTACATTAGGAAACACCCAGGCCATCACATCTGAGGTCGTGCTCCAGTACCCGCCCAACACCGTGACTTACATGCCGAAGCGCCGACATTTTTTTGCCATTGTAGCAGCGATCAGATGTTAAATTTTCGTGCACTAGTTAACAAATCAGTTCTTGACGAATGACTAAGCCTTCGACGACAATGCAGCCGTTATGATATGCGCCGAAGAACGATCCAGGATTGGTATTCGACCAGTAAATACTTTGACAGTTGAGGTGTTACAAACAGAGAGCTCATGAATTAGAAGAGAATCGTGCTTAAATGGCCTTTGTTCCCGAGTTCTACAGCAGATTGTGATGACATGTGTAAGGACTGTCCGAAATTCGTAGCTGGTTTTATGCATTGCGTTACGCGTAGAGTTACGCATCTGGTCACGTGCCTACCTTCAAGTTAATTGACAGATGAGTCGTGTTTGAGAGTGAAAATGCGGGAGATGTTGATTGTGAACGTGAGAGAAAAGCACGAGTGTTTCAAAAAGATTGTTTTCCTTGTTAGTGCAAGATTGTACCAATATTGTGAAGATATACAGTCCTCAGATTGAAGAAATAAAGATTGTGAAGTCCTCATATGTGTGGATTTCTATCAAGGACTAAAATTCATATTTGCTCGGCAACTTCAAAGGCGACCGCGGAAGGTGAAATATTTGCATTTCTGTTGCATCGGAATTTGAAAAGCTCTCGCTTCGTCCTCAATCATTTGCCCAAAGAAATTTTTACAGGAATCTATATACCATCCCTCCTGGATCTACTGGTAGCTGTTGGATTTTTTGAAATCATCAAGTTTTGATGAGGTTTCTGATGTTTGTGTAGGACAATTGCGTCAGAACCAACCGCCAGATGAACCATCATAAAACCTCTTCTACCATCTTTATTAGTAGAATTCGTTATTTTCTGTTCTTGTTTCTGTTTCTCCATTCTTTTCTCTGTTTTGTTCTTTCTTATCTGTGAACTATTACTTGATCTATTATCTTGTTTCGAAACAAAATTCTCTCGGGGTTACAAAACAAAGGCCTTTTGTTGTATAGGAAATCCAATGCCTGTTTTAAAATAGCTTGATGACAGGTATAAGTCGGTCCTGACCTGCTGCTCGTATCTGGTTTGCTTTCATACGATGACATTTTCTGGACAGACGCCTGTCGGGAAAAACACTTCGCTAAGATCATACCTATCATACTTTTGGTACTAAATGCACAAGGAAATGTATGGAGCTCTCAGGGATACAAGCGATGGTGGATCAGTTTTTGTTTCTGTGCAACCGGCCTCGGTTACGAAAAACCTGTCCGCGGTTTGTGTCCATATAACGTCCACGGTATTAAGCGAGCGTGGGATACTCGAACCGACTTTCGTTTTACCTGTACAAGCGATCTCCGAGCGACCATATAAAGTTCCTTTCACTATATGAACACCAGCGAAATACAAACCGTTTCACTTTTGCTGCGAAAGGCGCAATATATTATGTTACCATAAAAACGTTGATCTTTCAGTTATGCAGATATCATGTGTTCGCGCAAAAGCTCACCTGGCATTTCATTTGTCTTTAGCCTGTGCTCAGAGGGCTTTCTTGAAAAGGTTGCCCAGTTTACTTAAATGTTTTAGCCTACATGACATTTGCCGGTATTCCACACAATCTGAAGCAAAACACCAAATAGGAAGTCCAATTCGATTTTGTATGCGACGTTTGCCGGTGCATTCGGCAATTGTGAACATCGTAAACTGGTACGGAAACTATCAAGTTTCAATTTGTTACTAAACTACAGCAACAGAAACGTACGCAATTTAAGACTAGAGTGCAAAAACCATACCCTATTTGGGACCACAGTGGCCAGAATTGACCAAAAAGGGCGAAAAATACCATACCCTTTGGGGCCACGAATACGTAGATTTAGTCTCTGTTATGCGATCATGCTTTAGCTCAAGGGACACTGTCCTTGGGTTGGCTGAGTCGATCTTCAGGTTCCCCCACTTAATTAAACATTAACCTGACTATAATTTTGAGAAACATGTGAAACACGTACCTGCACAATAAGCCATTGGGCAGCCAAGAGTTGGCACAAGACGATATACGTAATATGAATCACTGCAGTTTTTTACTTTAATGCCCATGGGTAGGCATCCATCTTTTAGGTCGTTGTAATTGATGCAAGCAGTTCGATCGACGATGCCGTCTGCCGTTGAAGGGTGCTTAGTTTTCAACCAAATCGGTGCATATGTTCCACACTGACCCTTGGTTGGTTTAGTTTCAGGCATTTGTCCACCGACCTCGTTAACAAAGCGATACCAGCCAGTTTGCAGATTCTGGTCACAAATCATCGGATCCACTCCATCTCTAGCCACATAGCCAGTGCTTCGAAACGGATTGCTCAGATTGCCATGAGTTACGCAGGGATCGGTACCGTCCGACTGAACAATTAAACACAATAACACCGCCACAAATACTGCCAAAGTAGACAGGCGAGATATTTTATCCCGCAACATCATCTTTATGTCGGTTTTCAATTTCCTTTCGGTCCGAAACAACGTGAATTTTGCTGCTGCGCGATGATAAAATGACGACAGTGCAAACGCTGTAACCCAATCTGCTTCAATAATCATGCCCAGGCCCATATCACGTCCCGAATCACGATGTTATCGATAGCCTTCACTATTCATGGCTAGACGCACGATTTGTTTCTAAAGTGAACAGAAAGCCCACGGCGAGGAATAACTGATTATTCACCTTCATCTATCATATCTATTATGTTAGAGAGACTAATATTATGTCAAGTAGCACATAAGGCCTGTAAACTCTGCCACCAACTTCTCAGTTTTGTCGGCAACGGCGATGTATGGCTCACTTCAAGTGCTCAATCCAGCTTTTTCCAATCTATTTCTGTCCTGTCCTCCACCCGTGACAAAATAAAACGTGTTTTACCTCGGAATCACAAGAACTTAGATCATGTGTAATAAGTGCTAGCTAGAGTTCGTACTACATGGAATAGTTTTATTGCTTTCGTGAGTCGCTTTTGTGCATACCTGGGTTGCAAAAAAGTGTCTCAGGTCGATTTTGGCCATTATGGTCTCAAATAGGGTATGGTTTTTACTCTCTAGGCTTGAATTGTGCACGTTTTTCTTTCAAAGAAACTATATTTTTTGTTTCATTATAAAGAGAAGAAACGGGGAATTGTTTATAAGGGGTCAGGCCCGGGCCTTTTCGAAAGGTGGGAAACGCTAGCCAACGGATAAATCACTATCCAGCGGATGGCATTTTTTTCTGTTTTTTATTTGTTATTATTTTTTTTCTTGTCAACATTAACCACTAATTACCGATTTATCCGGTGGATAGCATTACGGCCAGCCTTGGAACATCTGCGGTCAAATCATAAATAGGGTACCAAATTTGTGGTCTGGTCAGAAATAAAGTAAATACTTTGTAAAGACTTTGGGAAGGAGGGGAGTGCTGGATAAACCTTCGCAACAGGGGTTTTGTCGTAATGAGACATTTCTGAATTCTTTGCTAAATCGTAAACTAAATGTCGTGACTTGAATTCAAATAGCCTGTTCCAGAAGTACGGTTAATAAAGGGACAGGTATAGAAGACGTCGAAAAAACAAGCGAACAGAAATAAAGCAGAACAATTCAAGAAATAAATACCAACAAACAAAGCGAATGCGACGCACCGGGACCCTATTTTTCTTGCTGCTCTCAAGCAACCGGCCCTCTAACAGGCTATTAACAAAAAGAAACAATAATAACAACAAAAATAAATGAATAAAGTTATTCGAGTATTATGGAAATTGAAGACACGACGAATATTATTAAACATGTATTTCTTACCAGCGCAATAGGCGACTGCGCAGTATCTGATTCGTCTAAGATAGTACACGTAGTAATCGCCACAATTTTTAACGTTTATGTCAAAACTGTCTTCGCAATCAACGCCGAAACTGTTGATGCATACTTGGCGAACAACATTTCCTTCTGCCACCGTTGGATGGCGACCGTTTAACCAAATAGGGTCATGTGTTCCGCAGTGATATTCTGGCACTGTGCTCTCCGGCATCATCCCACCAACATCACTTGTGAAGCGATACCATCCCGATTGCAAGCCGCGATCACACAATGCTGGTTGTCCCTGTTGCCAGACACTCATGATACTGCGGTGAGGCTCGTTGATCTCTTTGTAAGTCGTGTTGCTGCAACAGTTGTTGCAATTTGCTGCCTGACTAGGAAATGACAGGATGACAGCGATCAGAAAGCAGTTCAGACAAACAAGGTGACTTATGCTCGTCATGTTGCACCGCATTTAATGTGTACAGTTCTTTGTTCGTGGTTGATTTGATCGAATTTGCTATGTTAAGTACACCAAGTAAGCGGGTGAATACAATGAAATTCGAAGAACATTGACAAGCAGCTTGTAATTGATACAGTGCTTTAGTTGACAGTATGTTTTCAGTATGTTTTTCAACTTCAGTATGTTTTTTCAACTCCGGCTTTGGGACAATAGAAACGCTCGAATCAATTAGCTTAGCTGTAGGTGAGACCAAGGTATTTCTACTTGAACCAAATAGATCAGTTATTCTTTGTTCGTTATTTTTTCTGTTGAAAAAAAAAAAGCTTCGCTTCAGTGCGCCGCTCTGCGTTGCGTGATTTTGTTGATGACCTCAAGCAAAAAAGCATGGAAGCGGAAACTTAGCTTCCTCAGTCAGCTGATAATGAATTATAGTTTGATTGTACAGTACTAGTCTTAAAGGTAATTTAAAACAATTAAAATAAAATGCTTGTTTACTTTGATTAACAGTTCCTATCTTGGCTGCGAAAGTTTGGATTGGATACTCGTGAGGTCAAACAATTTACCGTGCTTGGACTTGGCATGCTTCATGCTGTCCAACCAGAGCCTGACACCATGGGCACGTGATAACGATGAAAAGAACTGTCATACTTTACAAGATACGCGATACGTTGTCAAGCAGTATTTACGTCATGATGTGCAATACCCATTTCAGTAGGAATTTGGCAATACGAGATGTTACCCATGAAGATACTCCCGTTAGTTGTCATCATATCCGTCCTTTTGATCGGAAATAGCCTGCGAGAGCTTCCGGTTTACCAAGAACGGAAGGAACTGGATGCTCTCTCTAGATAGATAGGTCTCATCCTTCACCTTCTCCTTGGTTTAGGCCTAACATTGGTATGGTCTTTGGAAAAATCACACAATTTGGTATTAAATACAAAGTAGGTTTCTAGAGGCCAGCCACACACGTACACCAGGACAATGTCCAAATTTAGCCTCCCCCAGGTAGTATTCAGAATATTAAACCTTAAGTAGGCCTACTTATCCCAGTCATACATTGTATCACATAGGTACATATAGATTCGCAATGTGAACATGTCGGGGCATGGAAATACTTCTAATTACAGTATGCGTGCATTTCGGTCCGACACAGTTAAAAAGACAAGGCGCTCTGAGACTTTAATTTCCTTCCTTGTTAATCCTGTCTTCGACTCTCTCCGTGTAAAAGTGGGTCGGCCAGTTTCTTTAAGACTAGGGAAATCAAGGCAGAGAAATTGACCTATCCCTTCTCTGCGGTACTGAGCTTCATACGAATAATATGAATTCTAACGTTTTCTTCACCAAGTAAAAGGAAAGTGTGTACAAAATCACCTTACGCACGTTTTGAACAACAACTGCTAGAGAGATACACTCATGAAAATGGGTTTCTGCTCTGGGCTTGGAACGCATAGCTTACGTCGCAGACGGAAATTTCCCCGTAAATATGCAGGCTAGGAATGCGATGTAGGTAAAATATATCACACACGCTAATCACTAAAGTTGGTTAGCATTAAATCAAACTAAACTGCCCACATATAATGCCGGTTTTAGATGGTTGTGTGACTTTGACTGTTATTCTCCTCAATGTATAAATTTTCAGGCTAGTTTTGTTTTATAGACACAAAGAGGTATCTAAAGGCCCGTTTAAACTTGTGCAATAGTTATCAATTATTGTATACAGGCCAATACCAGGTAGACTAGCAAGAAATAAGTGTCATGTCTTATTTTGGTGTGTCAGACGAGGAAAAAATCCAGACCTCAAGGCAGAGCATAATTAAGACATGCAACATACAAAAGAATACCGAAAATAACGCGGCGCTCCTGCCCTTGGTTTTCTCGGGACCTCTTTTGTCATTGCGCACACGCCCTGTGCATCAACAAGGTATGCTTCATACGCTATTCCTGCCCTTGGGGGGAAACAGACGTAATCAACTACACTACATAGTCCGCAAATCAAGTTATCTGAATAGACAAGTAGTATATACCAAGTCAATACCTTTGCCTATAACATCGGTCAAATGAGAGTGAAAGGCTAGACATGTAAAGATTATTTTTGTCTCGGCAAAGTCAAAATGTTATACTTAACATATTCGTTTTGAATAAAACAGGAAAGCGTTATCACCGGCACCATCTTCTTATTTAAGTGACCATATTACAGTTGTATGCTCAGTTACCTGGCCTTTGATTGGCAACGAAGCTGGAGGTGACCCTGTATTGATACTGACCTCTCTGCTTTTGTCGGGTAATTCACCTAGTTAGCATTAGAACAATGGGCCTGGAATGAGTATTCCTACATGGGGGACTAGTCTAGTTTCCTCCTCGCGGTGTCACATGGCGGAGCTCGTGTGGTCGGCCACTGTGTTGTCTCTTCGCCTGTCCTTAACCCAGTTAGGTATACAATGCGCATACGTGTCTATATTTTGTTTCACGCCTAATCTAAAAAGTGGTACTTGATTTTCATAAAGCTGCGAATTCCAAGAAAGGAACAAGGCGTATGCCATTATGCAGAAAAGTTTTTTTTTCTTCCCAACAGAAATTTTTTTTTAACTCTTTTATGAGGCGACGATGTAGAATCAAAAAGGCAATCGTTTTTGTGTTAAAATTATAGCATGTTCCGAACGTGGGAACACCGTGGACTCAACTTTTTTCCTTGCTTGTCTCAGATACTGTATAATACATGATAGGATATATTGAAGAAAAATTATTCAAACTACGTAGATACTGTTTCGTGACCTTATTTCGTGATTTCGAAATTATCTATTGGTAGGAATTCTCAGTTCTAAATTTCATACAAAACTCGTCTATTTTCAAAAGAAAAAAATTAATATGCCAATATTATGTTTTGGTTTACCTATAAGCTCGTTCTTCTCGTTTTATTATGATGTCACAAAGTGAAGTGCATGTCGATGTCTGATAGTAGTGAGGGTTTTTCCGTTAAAATCGAATACAAATTTGCAATCAGAAAGGTTGGCAAATAGAAGTAACGATAGCTTTAGTGTAGCATTCCCAAGACTGATGGATGCCAATTTACCGTAGTTTGTCCACAGACCTTATCTTCTTTCTTGTGTGCTATTTTTCTCACCCTTCGCTCGTGTGCTATCCAAGGCGAGCGCGCGAGAGTGATACATGTATCTCTCGAGGTATATATTTTGTTTACGATCTAGACCTACGGAATCTTATCGCAGTTGCAAGATTTTTCCGCAGGTTGCTAAGGAAATGAAACTTCGCTACTATTATAATAATATTGTGGCGAGCATTCTACGAGAGGAAGCCATTCTCGCAAAGCGTTTAATTACTAAGATGTCTAGGTTTTATCACAAATTTATTATAAAACCAAAGCCAAAAACAAAATAAGGAAACAAAACAAAAACAATCTACTATTTGAGCATCCACTATCTCTTTTAAATTATTACCAAAAAGTATTTTTTTTTTCTATTTAAAGACAGGAAATTCGTACAGGACTAAACTTACATAACATAACTCTACTTACATTACTGAACATAACTCTACTTACATTGTACTCAACATAACTCTACTTACATTACTCAACATCACTCTACTTATTACATTACTGTACTTATTGGTTTAATCACTTACAGCGTAATGTTACTTACGTTATCTTTCTAAACAAAACATGACTTACAATACATTACAATACAAAAACTCGCAATTAACTAATTACCTTACTTGCCTACTTATAATTACTTGAAGTACTTTACCAAACGACACCTTAGTTACCTTCTACGAACTCTACGAAATATATTTTCTCATTAAATTACAGGTAAATTTAGAGACAGTGTTGGTAGAAAAAAGTAAGATTTTGAGCTTTGATTAAGTGTGTCTGTTTCAATTGGCTAGTTAAATCAGAAAAAAGGCTTCGCGGGAAGATCTGTGACTTAGGTAAGAGTGCATTTCTCTATTTGCCATTGTAATATAACTTTTCTTTGAAATTCCTGCATGTTTGGTTTCTTGTCTAAACATTTACAAGCATAAATATATTGTTTCAAAATAATGACGAAAAGATGTAGTCTGCGTCTTGGGTAATCGGTTAGATGAGTTATGCTGGGGATGTCGTTAAAGGTTATTTGTTTACTTGAAAGTGTAATGTCGGTGTCATTTTCCTGATTGAACCATGATATAGCTTTCGAGTAAAAGGTTGTTGTTACTGTACAGTCTAGAAAGGTATGTTCTGGAGAGCCTGGTTGGAGACAAAGAGAGCACGCTTCATCGTCAACTGGTCGGAACTTGAAGAGCTCCTTTTTGGTCATTATTATTCTGTGTAATAACCTTAACGAGAATTGTCTTGATTTATTACCTTTTGTGGATTTATATACGAACGAAATCAGAGAGTTTGTTTTTCCAGTTCTTAATACCCGTCGGCTCGGTGATACAGTTTCCATTAAGAATTCTTTAGTACTTTTTGCAGCGCATTTCAGATAAATCCACGGTAGGAATCACTGAAGGGAATATTTTAGTTGTGTTTAACAATTCTTGCGAGGGTATTTCAATTGTGGCAGCTTTCTTTTTTTAAGTCCGATGGAGTAGCTGCAATTAATTGAAGATAGTGAAGAAAACTTGCTTTGATTTTAAACTTGTTTTAGAATTCTTCAATCGTTAAAAAGTGTCCATTCGCGTTTAGGACATCTTGTACATTAAGAATTTTCCGCTTAAACCAGGATCTCCAAAAAAACGGGATGATTTTCAATGGTTATAGCCTTATTGTTCCACAGTAAGAACTCGCCGTAAGGAAATATATTGGTCGTGTTTTTTTAGTTCTTGGAAATATTGTAGCAGTTCTCGATAGAAATTGGGTAAACCTTTGTTTATAGATTCAGCATTATAGTTGTATTTAAGAGGAAATTGGAGGCCGCCATACGCTGAAAGATAGGAATTCGGGATTACTTTCCATGAGTCGTCGGTATCACCTAGTATCCTACCTATCCATGCTAAGCGTAAGGATTTCACCATTGTGCCAAAATTAATAAAATTTAGTCCACCTTCCGCCAGGGGCTGATATATAACTGCTCTCTTTTTTTTATCTTTTTGTTTTTCCATAGGAAGGGGAATAGTTGTGTTTGGACAATTTTGGCAACTGGATTTGGAACGGAAAGCAAGTATGCTGCGTAAACTAATTGGGACACAACTAACGTTTGAGCCAATAAAGATTTGCCATAGAGCGTAAGATCCCTCGAAAGCCATAAATTCAATTCGGTTTTCATTTCCAAAAAGTATTTAGTCTTGATGCTTGATTTTATCGTAAGCAACGATGATCTGAAAATGTCCGCCAAGTATTTATGGCGGCGTGGGCTGCTTTTTTCTGTCTGAAGCTTTATTCACTACTTTCTAAGACTCCAATTATTTCAGGCCCAGTTTGTGACTTTGTGCAGCTTAAGTTTCAGGTGTCCGGGTTTTCTCGACTTCCGTTTATTTGGATGCTTCAAGTGACTCAGGCGGTCATGAAAAGCCTCATTCTTGTCTTCTTCTGACGTGTCATGCTTTCATGAAGTTTCTTCTGGATAGTATTTGTCTATGGTAATACAGAAATAACTTGTCATCTGATGTTTCGTTATTTAAACTGAAATGTTAAAATGATATGTTCCATGTGTAGAAGATTTATTTTCCTTCTTTATTATAAGGTTAAAATACCTTGTCATCGTTTGATTCGGAATGTTGATATAACGAGTTCCATTTGGGCCAAGTTCACTTAACCTTCCTTAATCTATTGAAATCATTGAAAAATCTTGTCATCCTACGCCTGCCTATTTTACTTCGGATTGCTTATGTGATGATTAGCATTACGCAGATCGACTACGCTTATTAGTACGGCGGATGCAGTAAAATGTGAAATATGGTTTTCGACCATATTTAGCATTACGCAGATCGACTACGCTTATTAGTACGGCGGATGCAGTAAAATGTGAAATATGGTTTTCGACATGCCATGACACGATCTCCCTTCCTAGAGATACTCGAGGCATTAGATTCCGCTTTTGACATGTCGTGGAAATGAAGTAGTTATATCGCGTCGGGATAGGAATTGGCAAATTGAAATAAAGCCCTAAAAATGAACAAGCTTCTGCTGGCTGGAAAACATGGAATTCTGGAATTCCGCGACGGAATCGGAATACTGGAAATTGCCGGGTATTCCCGCAAGCCTTGACCCTAGTTAAAAGAGAGCACACATGGAGACATTGTCTTGGAACTTTAGCTTTCAATATCATGTATTGATTATGAAGAATTTAATGCTATATTAATCTAAAGCATATGTTCAACCCAGCTGCCGGTTTTCCCTCTACTGGTACATTTGGGTTTAAGTTTATGACACCATCCTGAAGAGTAATCACGAAATCTTTAATTTTACTCGGCTAAAAGAAACGAAGGGAAATCATTTTCTTGAAAGCCCTGGAAATTTCCCCTGATAGGCTTTCAGACAAGGCATTTGCTTCCTTCATAAAAAGAAAAACAGTGCTTCAAAAATGTTTTGTCGTTAGAAATTTGGAATTAGAACTTAACTAGGTGGCATTCGATCATAAAACCGCAATTTGAGCAGAAAGCAAGCTACAGGTATTAATAGTGCATAAGCTGACAGTTATCGGAGACAAATCAGACAGCACAGTCCAACAGACAAAACGCTTGTAGTAATGTCATTGTTGCGGGTGTAAATTACACATTGCGCATGCGCTTTAACATTAGTGCTACGATGAGGTCACCTATGAGGTTAAGTCTATTATTATTATTTTATATATATATATATATATATATATCTGACTGGATTCGCAAAAAGGTACCTGCAGAATTTGACTTGTCACTAATAGATCTCGATACAATTCTGTCGTAGAGCTAGCTTTCCACAAGACTTATCGTAGCTCAAATAAAAGGAAATAACTGTCCTGTATGCCTTTTGAGGCCAGG